>Ga0310910_10000064_pt1 | contig 43467 bp, 43 predicted proteins | sample GREbulkMGHF172_FD_203448 | JGI IMG/M metagenome (GOLD analysis project Ga0310910, IMG submission 203448) | Lab enrichment of tropical soil microbial communities from Luquillo Experimental Forest, Puerto Rico - GRE.bulkMG.HF172 | ecosystem: Environmental > Terrestrial > Soil > Tropical forest >... | reverse complement strand
GGGGATTTGGGTCAACTGAACCGGCTTAACCCCAATAGCGGATCGCCGGCGACCGGCGGCTACGGCACACTTGGCGCCGGCGACCGGCAGTCGGCAACTGGACCGGCACGAATCCCGGCATCAACCGCCAGCAGACCGGCGGTTACACCGTCTTCGGGGCGGGCTACAGCGGCGGCCTGCTCAGGACTCGAGCGAGAGAGCAAGAGACCGGCCTAGTGCGGGACGCTTTCATGCCGCGGGTCGAAACTTGGGTTAGTCCACAAACCCACGATAACTTATTAAAGAAATTAATGGTGCGGCGGAAGCGTGGTCCCCCGCACCATAGGGGCCCGACTATGCCTTCTTGGCGGGTTTCTTTTTTGCCGGGCTGGCTACCGCGGCGACGGTCTTGGTCTTACCGTTTGCGGCTTTGCCGGCAACTTTCTTTGACATGGCCATAGGTTTAGCCTCAGGTTGATTGAACCGAGCCATGCGATAACCCGCAATTATTAACTTTAAATGTACGAGCGGCTTTAAATACAGCGATTTAGATGGAAAAGCTCGGGCACCCCTTTTGTTTCGGGCGCGTCTGCCGCTATGTTGACGGAAACGGTTCTGCCACGGGAGGTAGCGGCGATGGCACGCAACGGCAACCTTGCTCCGGTCACCGAGCGGATATTGGCAATTCGCGAGCGCTGGCACACCAAGCGGCATCCGTTCTTTCTCGCCTTTGGCGAAGGCAAACTGCCGCTCAGGGCGCTCGGCCGCTATCAGGCGCTGCACTACCATTTCGTATCGCGGGCGTTGGCGAGCTTCGGGCTGCTCTATGCGCGCGGCTACGAGTTCGAAGACGTGCGCAAGATGATCGCCGAGAACATCGCCGAAGAGGAGGGGCTGAAGGCGATCCCGGAGCCGGGTCATGAGCCGCACGACCACAACGAGCTGATTCTGCGTTTCTGCCGCGCCGCCGGCCTCAACGAAGACGAGGTGCGCAACACGAAAATGCCGCCGGCCTGGTGGGCGCGCTCGCTCTACATGTACCATACCACCGCGACCGAGCCGGTCGGCGTGATCCTGGCGATGCAGACGACCCAGGAGGGCCAGATGCCGGGCCTGATCAGCGAGATCCTGCTGCCGGCCTTCGAGAAGCATTACGGGTTCAGGCTCAATTCGCCCGAGATCGAGTTCTTTACCGAGCACGACGCCGCCGACGTCGAGCACAGCCGGCGCCAGATCGAGCTGTGCGGCCGCTACCTCGATACCCCGCGGCTCGAAGCCCGCGCCGAGCAGGTCGCGGAGGAGATTTGCCAGTTGCGCTGGGCCTCGATCTCCGAGCTCTACCGCTCCGAGGTACTCCGCGAGAAGGAAGTCCTGCCGCCGGGTGTCGGATAGACGCCCACCCGGCCAGCCCCCTCTCCGGCGCTGGGGAGAGGTGCCTCCCCGGATCTGAGGCCCGGGGAGAGGGTGGTGCGGGCTAGCTTCGGCTCGTGTGGTAATAGGTGTTGCGCAGCACGCGGCCGGGGAGTGCGCCGGTGTGCTTGCCGTTCTCCATCAGCACCTCGCCATTGACGACGGTGGCGAGGATGCCTGCGGCTGGCTCCTTGATGCGTTTGGCGCCGGTTGGGAAGTCGTGCACGACTTCGAGCGGCAGCGGACGCACCGTGTCGGGGTCGAATATCGTGATGTCCGCTCCCATTCCCGGGCGCAACAGCCCGCGGTCGTAGAGGCCGAAGATCGAGGCCGAGTCGAAGGTCAGGCGCCGCACCGCCTGCTCCAATGACATGACCCCCTTCTCGCGCACCCATTCGGCGAGCAACCGCGTGCTGAAGCCGAAGCCGCTCTGGAACTGCACATGCGCGCCGCCGTCCGACAGCCCGATAAGGGCGTTCGGGTAGGTCAGGATCTTTGCCATTGCGGCTTCGTCGACATTGATTTCGCCGTGCAGGAACTCGGTGTCGAGGTTCTCGTCGACGACGAGGTCGAGGAAAGCGTCGATGATGCCCCTGCCCTGCATCTGCGCGATCTGCCCGACGGTCTTGCCTTCGAAGTGTTTGTTCTTCGGCAACACCGCGTGCTGCACCTCCATGTAGTCCCACCAGGTGCGGCAAATGCCGGGGGGTGGCGTATCGACTTTGAACTCGACCGCTTCGGCATGCAGCTTCTTGCGGATTTCGGGGTCGCTGTAGGCGCGCAGTTTCTCCTCATCGGAGGCAAGCAGGATCGGGTGCCAGGTCGGCAGGCCGCGGAACTCCTGGCAGTTGCGCATCGTGAAATGATCGACAATGCGGTTGGGCGTGCACATCGGGTAGGCGCGCACGCCCCGGGCCGTCGATGCATCGATCAGCGCCATCTGCTCCTTCCACTCATTGGGCCGGCGCATATTCTGAAGCAGATTGTTGTAGACGACGGGCCGGCCGGTGGCCTCGGAGAGCCGGCTCATCAGTCCATTCTTCACCTCGGCGCCATTGCCGCCGCCCGATTGGATGATGCCGGTGCCCATCTCGCGCAGTACATCGCCGAGCGCGAAGATTTCCTTCTCGTCGGCCCACAATGCCGGAATATGGACACCCTGCGGATCGTAATGACCCTGATTGCGCGACACCGACAGCCCCAAGGCGCCGGCCTTCATGCCGTCGCGCACGAGTTCCTGCATCTGCGGGATTTCGTCGTCGGTCGCGGTGCGCTTCTGGCAGTTGTCGCTCATCACGTAATAGCGCACCGCGGTGTGGCCGATCAGGTTGCCGACATTGACACCCAAATGATGGTCGAGCTGGTCGAGATATTGCGGCACCGTCTCCCAGCCGAATTCGACAGTACGCAATACCTCCATCGGGATCGCTTCGACGTAAGAGAGGAATTCGGAGAGGCGCTCCTCCCTCCCCTTGCGCACTGGCGCCAACGACAACGAGCAATTGCCGAAAATGACGGTCGTGGCGCCGTGGTCGCAGGAATAGGTGCACAGCGGGTCCCAGGTGACCTGCGCGTCGTAGTGGCAGTGGTTGTCGATAAACCCCGGCGCCACAACCCGGCCATCGGCGTCGATCGTCCGCTCGGCGGGGCCGCTCAATTTGCCGATGTCGGCGATTTTTCCCGCCTTGACCGCGACATCGCCGCAGAAAGCCGGCATTCCCGAACCGTCGACGATACGGCCGTTGCGGATCAACAGATCATACGCCATCGCTACCCCTTTCTGCGTTCGCTTCGAGGCAATTCTAGCATGCGACGCAGTCTGGGTTTGCACCCGAAATCGACGGCAAGACCCTCCCTGCCCGCATGGCTGCTCTCGACGGGCTGACCGGTTGCGCTCGCAGGGTGAGCCGATACACAATCGGCAAAACCGCAGCCGAGGGGAGGACGATGATGACGCAGGCAGCCTTTCGCCGCCAATCCTTGTCGCGACGCAGCGTAATCGCTGGGGGTGCAGGCCTCGCGGGCGCAGCAGCTCTCGCGCCGGGGCTCACCCGCGCCCAACAACCGAACGCGAACCTCGGCACGCCGGCGAGCGTCATAAGCAATCCGCCGCGAGAATGGGGCCCGCACAACCCGTCGATCTATCCCGACCCCGACGTCATTATCGTCGATCCGTCATTTCTGCCGCTGCGGCGATATCAGGGTTCGATTTACCGGCTGTGGACCGGGGCGTTATGGGCGGAGGGGCCGGCCTGGTCGAGCCAGGGTCAGTACGTCGTCTTCAGCGACGTCTCCGGCAATGTGCAATACCGCTATATCTGGGACGACGGCCGGGTCACAGCATTCCGCCGTCCGTCCTACAACAGCAACGGCAACAGCTTCGATTTTCAGGGGCGGCAGCTGTCATGCGAGCACTTCAACCGCCGCGTCGTGCGCTGGGAGCATGACGGGTCGATGACCGTCATCGCCGATTCCTACGACGGCAAGCCGCTCAACTCGCCGAACGACATCGTGCCGCACCCCGACGGCAGCATCTGGTTCACCGACCCCCCCTATGGCGGTTCGCTCGCCGAAGGTCACCCGGACGACACCGGCGGCGGGAGCAACCCGCAGGGGACCTTTAATCCGCAGATCGGAGCCCCGAACGCCGGCGCGATCGGCGGCCGTAAACGCGGATTGCCGACTAACACCTACCGCTGGGATCCAAGCGGCAAGCTCGAGGTGGCGATCCCGGAGGAGCAGCTGCCCGACCCGAACGGCATCTGCTTTTCGCCCGACTACAAAACCCTCTATGTGATCAGCACCGGCAAGGGTCCGGGCGACACCGGGCCGGGCGGCGATCGGAGCATCTATGCCTTCGATGTCCAGGGGACAAAAGTCGCCAATAAGCGGCTGTTCACCGACATGACGGTAGACGGGGTCAAATGCGGTCCCGACGGCATGCGCGCCGACATCACCGGGCATCTGTGGTGCAGCTCGAACGCACCGCTCGGCTATGCCGGTGTGCTGGTGTTCGATCCGGCAGCCAAGCTGGTCGGGCGCATTCGGCTGCCGGAGGTGTGCGCCAATCTGTGCTTTGGTGGCCCCAAGCGCGACCGCCTGTTCATGGCCGGCAGCCAATCGCTCTACATGCTGCAGGTCGCAACGCAGGGTGCCGCGCCGGGGTGATCCCAGGCGCGCGGCTGCTTATAATAGCCGGCGAACAACAGATCTGGGGAACGTCACAACTCATGATTCGGATACCTCACATTGTGGCAGTCGGCGGACTGGTGTGCGGTTCGCTGATCGTCGCGGGCTCTCATTTGGCGGCGTCGCCGACGCAATTGATGTTGGCTCAAGCCCCGCCGCCGGCCCCTCCGTCCGCGCAAAATGTCGAAGCCAACATTGCCGGCCTCCGCCAGAGGTTGCAGATCACGCCGGCCCAGGAAGGTCAGTTCAACGCCCTGGCCAATGTCATGCGGCAGAATGCCAAGGCGGAGACAACCGCGCCGCAGCCGCCGGCCGCGAACGCCAGTGCAGTCGACTACCTGCGTGCCGAAATCCAATACGACGAGATCGAGCTCGCTGACTTGAAGAGGTTTCTGCCGGCGCTCGAGGCGCTCTATGCGACATTGTCGCCGGCGCAACGACAGACCGCCGACGCGATGCTTCGCGAAGGCCCAGGACAGTGAGCCGCCGGCGCAGCGCACTCCGAGCAGCATAGGGAGCAGGGGCATGTTCGATCTGATCATTACCGGTAGCAAGGCGGTGTTGCCGAGCGGCGCCGAGGCAGCTGATATCGGTATCAAGGACGGCAAGATTTCAGCGGTCGGAGGTCCGGGGACCCTGGCGCCGATCGGCGCTGCCCGCGTCATCGACGCCACGGGTCAGATCGTCATTCCGGGCGGGGTCGATCCGCACATCCATTGCAGCTCGCCGATCCCGTTTCCGGGCCGCAACGAAGATCTGTTGAGCGCGCCGCCGGAGCAGGTCAGCCGCGCCGCCCTCCACGGCGGCACGACGACCTTGCTCGATTTCGCCCCCTGCCCGCCCGACGAGCCGCTGCAGCGATCGATCGAGCGCCGTCAGCGGGAATGGGCGGGCGCGTGCTATTGCGATTACGGCTTCCATCTTCTGCTGCACGGGAAATTGTCGCAAGGCGTGCTCGCCCCGCTGCCCGAGGCGATCCAGGAGGGCCATGCCTCGGTCAAGATGTTCACGACCGACATCCGGCCGAACCGGCAAGGTCGAATGGTGCAGTTCGGCGATATTTGGGAGGTATTGAAGATCCTCGGCACGTCCGGCGGGATCGCCGCGATCCATGCCGAGGACAACGACATCGTCATGCACATGTACGAAAAGCTGATCCGCGAAGATCGGGTCGGCTTCGAAAACATGGCCGAGGTCCACAACACCTTGTCGGAGGACCTCTCGTTCAACCGCGTGATCCGGCTCGCTGAGAACGTCGAAGGCGCGGCGCTCTACATGGTGCACGTCTCGGCGGCGACCGGCGTCGCGGCGATCGCGCGGTCACGCGCAGAAGGCCATGCGATCTACGGCGAAACCTTGCACCAATACCTGCTCTACACCGCGGAGGACTATAAGCGTCCGGGCGGGCAGATGTTTCACACTTATCCGTCATTAAAGTTTGCGAAGGACCAGGAGGCATTGTGGGCAGCGACCGTCCATGGCGTGATCCAGGCGATCGCTACCGACGAGGTGTGCTGCCCGCTCAAGGTCAAGCTGCAGGGCCGGCGCATCGACGATACCACCGGCGGCAACTCCGGGGTCGAGCCGCGCATGTCCTTGATGTACACGCACATGGTCGAGAAGCGCGGCTACAGCCTTCCGGATTTCGTTGGCCTCACTTCGGCGAATGCGGCCCGGATCATGGGGCTCTATCCGCGCAAAGGGGCGCTGGCGGTGGGCTCGGACGCCGACATCGTGCTGCTCGACCCGCGCTCGCGACGCGTCATCCGCAAAGAGGATCTGCACGAGACCGACTACACCCCATGGGAGGGTCACGAAGTCGCCGCCTGGCCCAGCATGACGATCCTGCGCGGCAAGATCGTCGTCGAGAAGGGTCAGTTCCACGCGAGCCTCAGCGACGGCCAGTTCCTGCCGCGCAAGATCCCCGACAACATCCGCTCACGCCCCGCCATGTGATCCCGTGCAAAATCCGGAGTTAGAATTGATGACCGCTCGTCCGCTGCCGTTGAATGATTTCCTCGTCGTCGACTTGACCGCGCATCGCGCCGGGCCGACGGCGGTGCGCCAGCTCGCCGATTGGGGCGCTCGGGTCATCAAGATCGAACCTACGGGCGAGCTGATCGACGCGACCGGCAGCCGCCGTGACGGCCCCGATTTCCAGAACCTGCACCGCAACAAGCGGGCGATGACCCTCAACCTGAAGAGCGAGCAGGGCCGCGCGATCTTCATGAAGCTCGCCGAGCGCGCCGACGTCATCGTCGAGAACTACAAATCCGATGTGAAGCACCGGCTCGGCATCGATTACGAGGCGGTCCGCAAGATCAATCCGCGCATCGTCTACGGCAGCATCTCGGGCTTCGGCCAGGACGGTCCTTACGCTGGTAGGGCCGGCGTCGACCAGATCGCCCAGGGGATGGGCGGACTGATGTCGATCACCGGGCTGCCGGGCCAAGGCCCGGTTCGCGTAGGGATCGCGATCAACGATACCTCGGCCGGCCTCTTGCTCGCTTACGGTATTGTCGTGGCGCTGCTCGACCGCGAGCGCACCGGCGAGGGCCAATGGGTGCAGACCTCGCTGCTCGAGGCGCAGATTTTTATGCTCGACTTCCAGGCGGCGCGGTACCTGATGAAGGGCGAGGTCGCGGGGCAAGAAGGCAATTTTCATCCGACCTCGCCGGGCACCGGCATGTTCCAGACCGCTGACGGCTATATCAACGTCGCGGCCTCCGGCGACAATCTATGGCGCCGGTTCTGCGAAGCCGCCGGAGCCAGGGATCTGCTCGACGATCCCGATTTTGTGACGGTCGCCTCACGCGCGCGGAACCGGCCCGCGCTGATTGCGCATCTCAACGAAATCATGCGTCGGCATCCGAGCGCTTATTGGGTCGAGCTGTTGAGCAAGGCCGGGGTGCCTTGCGGGCCGATCAACACGATCGACCAGACCTTCGCCGACCCGCAGGTGCAGCACCTCGGCATCGCTAAACCCATCAGCCACCCCAAGCTCGGGCCGCAGAGGGTGGTGGGCCAGCCAATCCATATGAGCCGCTACCCGCAGCCTGACGAGCTACGCCCGACCCCCGAGCAAGGCGAGCACACTGATGAGGTGTTGCGCGAACTCGGCTATGATGCCGCGGCGATCGCGAGGTTGCGCGAAAGCGGCATCATCTAGCGGAGGCGCGCTCAACCGGCCGGCGGCTGTGACCCCGAATCGTTGGGCCGGCGGCCATGCTCGGCCATGAACTGGTCGAACTCGACCTTATCCCTAGCAAGACGCAGCCGGTCGAGAAACGCCATGAATTCACGCTGCTCTTCTTCGAGCCGGCGCAACGCCTCGGCGCGGTATTCGTCAAACGCCCGATTGCCGCTCGAACGTTCTCGAGCGCCGCAGCCCCATCGTTCCGCGGCCGCTTGCATTCGCTCCATCCGCCGCTGCATTCGTTCCACGCGACGCTGCCAGCGATCCCCGTTGCCGTATGCCCAACATGCCATTCGCCTACTCCCCATCCAAAATCCGAGAAACAGGAGGCCAAGCGGCCAAAGCAGAGCCGGATGATGATGCATGATCGGCGGCCCGATGTAAATGTATGTCACATTAACATTGGAACCTGTTCGCCGGCTGTCAAGAAGCGGCCGCGCGACTCAACAATCGCTCTACGTCCGGGGCTCAATCGGTTCGGTATCGTGGAACAGGCGGTAATCGATAGCGAGCCGCCCGTCTTCGGTCTCAATAAAAACGTCAGCAAAGCGGTGGTCCCACAGCACCTCGTGACCCAGATAAGACGTGCGGGCATGGACCGGCTGCACCGTGATCTCGTCAATTCCGGTGACTGTCACGACAATCTCCGCGCTTTCTACCGCCAAAGACGAGGGCGTCGCGTTCCTCAACGGGCTCGCATCATCGATCTCGTGCATCACCGTAAATGTCATTGCAAAAATTGGGCTGCGGTGCCGCGCCAGCCGCAGATCATAAAAACGCCGCATCCATTCTCCTTCGGCAGTGCGCTCGTCGCGAACGAGGGTCACTGAAACTTGCGCCTCCAGAATCTGGTTTCGGCGCACATTGGCCAGGCGCAGCGTCAGCGCCGGTACACCGTCGTGCGGCGCGATCACAGCGACCTTGCTGAACAACACGCGCGCGGTCGGCCGCGAGAAGCGTGCGAACATCAGGCCAGCGGCGACCGCCACGAGCATCAATCCGGCCAGCGCTTCGCAGGTCATGATGATGTTTCCGTAAAGCGTCGCCGGCGACATCTGCCCGTAGCCGATCGTCGAGAGGGTCTCGACGCTGAAAAAGAACGCGTCCGCAAACGCCCCGGGCCGCGCGTTTGCGATTGCATCACCACCGCCAGATAAAGGAGCGAAAACAATACGTTCAGTCCCAGATAGACGAGGGACAGAGCAACGAGAAAAATCGGCCACGGAAGGGTGAGCAAATTGTGGTAGAGGTCGCGCAGCCATGGCTTCGGCAGCCCAATCGCCGCTACCTGGTCGCTGCGTTCTCGTTGGACGAGCGGAGCCACGACGCGCGGGGCGCCGCTCGGGCCCGACGGTGCCGGAATAGCATCCTGTTTGTGCATTTCATTTCCTCAGAGAGAGCCGCGAGTTGAGTCAGACGAGCGATATGGCGATCTTTTTCACCAGCGACACGCATTTCGGACACGGCGGTGCGTTGGGCCTGTACCGGCGGCCCTTCTCATCGGTCGCCACAATGAATGAAGCGATCGTCGAGCGCTGGAACGCAACGGTTGGGCCGGATGATGAACTCTGGCATCTCGGCGACTTCGCGATCCGCCAGCATCAGGCGGTGGTCGAGCAGCTGCTCGGCCGGCTGAACGGCCGCAAGCATCTGGTCACCGGCAACAACGATGCCGCCGCGACAACAGCGGCAAGCGGCTGGCAGAGCGTGCAACCCTACACGGAGATCACGGTCGAAGGCCTCTCATTGGTGCTCTGCCATTACCCGTTTCGGACATGGCGCGGCATGGCGAAGCGCTGGCTCAATCTGCACGGCCATTGCCACGGCACGTTAAAGCCGCAGCCGCGGCAGTTCGATGTCGGTGTCGATGTGTGGGGATTCCGTCCGGTTACGCTGCGGACGATCCTCGACGGCGCGCCCTCCGTCGCACATCCGGTCCGGTCTCGTCGGTGACCTCGACCTCGACTGTCATCCCCAGCGCATCCGATGGAAAGCCGGTCCAGGTGCCGGAGACCGGCACTGCCTGTCGCGGATCGCGCACGACCGCAACACGGATCAGATCGTGATTGCCGACGATGCCGTTGGTCGGATCGAACTCGACCCAGCCGGCGCCCGGGAGATAAACGCGCAGCCAGGCATGGGTCGCGCCGCCGCCTGCGCGTCCGCCGTGCCGCTTCTCCGGAACATAGAGATAACCAGAGACGAAATGCGCCGCCAGCCCGAGCGAGCGCACCGCCTCCATCATCAAGACCGCAAAATCGCGGCAGCTGCCGCTGCCCAGCCGCAGCGTCCTGACCGGGTCCTGGACGCCGCTCTCCTCGCGCGCGACATAGGTCAGGTTCTGGTGGATCGCATGGGTCATTGACGCCAGCAGCTCGACCGTGTCGCTGCGGCTGTCACGCCGCAAGAACTGCTTCGCCCACCGGTCGATCTCGTGTTCGGGATCGAGATATTGCCGCTCGATCGACCGGGACAGGTCCGGCATCTCGTCTGCGCCGTAGGTGAACGGGTACTTCTCGGCGTATGCCTCGATCGTGAAATTGAGCGCGTTAGACGGCGAATGGTCGAGGCGAATGACGCTTTCGAACCGCAATTCCTGGCCCCGACCGGCGAATTGCGCAATCGCGACGCAGTTGCCGAACACATCATGAACCCAGCGAAGGTCCACCGGCTCCGGTGCAATCGTGAGCTCGCTGTCGAGCAACTTCTGGTCGTAGCTGTCGCGCGGACGCAGCATCATGCGATGCTCGCCGAACGCAACCGGTTGCTTATAGCGGTAGGTAGTGACGTGCCGAACCTTGAGGACGGGCATTTTGACAGCCTATTGGGCGCTCGCCGACTCAGCTTGAAAGGCTTCCGATGTATAGCCGAAAAACGCAATCGCAAGCTCGCGTGTGATCGCAATCAGCTGGTATTGAATCGAATCGAGAAATTCGTGGAGGCCGCGGCGTAAAATCGTCGAAATGTCGAGGGTGCCGAGCAGCACGCGCAGGCGGTCCAGCTCCTCCGCGGCATCGTTGCCATGGCGCAAGCCGTAGTGCGACTTGACCTCGGCCAGTAATCGGCCGACTTCCCAGACGCAGTGATGGACCGAGCGCGGGAACGCAGTATTCAGCAATAAGAATCCAGCCACCCGCGCCGGCGTAGTGCTGGCGGCATGCAGTCTTCGGTAGGCGTGATATCCGGCTGCCGAACGGAGCAGCGCATGCCATTGGCCGACATCGACCGGGGACCCGACATCGGAAATGTTCGGCAGCAAGAGATGATATTTGATGTCGACGAGACGTGTTGTCTGATCGGCGCGCTCCAGATAGCGGCCGATCTGATAGAAATACCATCCTTGGTCCCGGAAGAAGGTCCCCTCGGTAATGCCCGTGTGAGTCTGGCAGGCTTCCTTGATCGTCGCAAACAGCGCCGACAGATTGCCGGGCACGAGCTCCGCCGCCGTCAAAGCGACGAGCCAGTTATAAAACACATTGAGTTGCACCCACATCTCGGTCGAGATCAATGGCCGCAGCGTGCGGGCGTTCTCGCGCGCACCGCGAATGGCGCTGACGATCGAGGTCGGATTGTCGCCGTCAATGACGTAAAAATTCACGACATTGTTCACCGAAGCAGCGTCGTGGCTGGCGAAGAACCGCTCCTCATCTGAATTCAGCTGGACGATCGAACGCCAATTCTGACCGCCTCTGCTATCGCGCGAGAAGGTCTCGTTGACGTCGAGAATGCGCGCCAGGTTCTCCGCGCGCTCGACATAGCGCGCCAACCAGAAAATGCTGTCGGCGTAGCGGGCGAGGAGAACGTCAGGCAACGACCCAGGTATCCTTTGATCCGCCGCCCTGCGATGAATTGACGACGAGCGAGCCGCGGCGCAGCGCCACCCGCGTCAGTCCGCCGGGCAAGAGCCAGGTGCTCGATCCGGTGATCGCGAACGGACGCAGATCGACATGGCGCGGCTCGACCCGGCCGTCGATCAGCGTCGGTGTGACCGACAGCTTGATGCAAGGCTGGCTGATGAAATTAGCGGGGTCGGCAATGAGTTTCGTACGGCAGTCGTCGAGTTCCGCGCGGCTTGCTTTGGGACCCACCGTGATGCCGTAGCCTCCGGCCTCACCGACCGGCTTGACGACCAGATCTGCAAGGTGATCGAGCGTGTAGCGCAACGCCGCTGGCTCGCGGCAGATATGCGTCTCCACATTCTGTAGGATTGGTTCTTGCGCGAGATAGTAGCGGATGATGCGAGGCACGTAAGCATAGACCGCCTTGTCGTCGGCGACACCGGTGCCGACAGCGTTGGCGAGCGCCAGATTTCCCGCCCGGTAGGCGCGCATCAATCCCGGCACGCCCAGCAGGCTTTCGCTGCGGAACGCCTCGGGGTCGAGATAATCATCGTCGATCCGGCGATAAATCACGTCGACCCCGGACAAACCGCCCGTAGTTCGCATGAACACGCGATCGTCCTCGACAACGAGATCTCGCCCCTCCACCAGCGGCACGCCCATTTCGCGCGCCAGGAACACATGTTCAAAATAAGCAGAATTGTAGATGCCGGGGGAGAGCAGAACGACGCGCGGATTGGTGATCCCCGTGGGCGCTACATCGCATAGCGCCGAGATCAGCCGCGTGCCGTAATTCTCGACCGGGCGCAACCCGATCTGATCGAGCAGGTCGGGAAAAGCGCGCAGCATCAGGTGCCGGTTCTCGACGACATAGCTGACGCCTGACGGGGTCCGCGCATTGTCTTCGAGTACGAGGAATTGGCCGCGCTCATCGCGCACGATGTCGGTACCGCAAATATTGACATAGGTCTTGTACGGCAGATCGATCCCGCGCATCAGCGGCCGGTAATTGCGGTTGCCCAGGATCAGGTCGCGCGGGACGACGCCGTCCCTGAGGATGCGCTGCTCGTGGTAGATATCATCGAGCAGTAGGTTGAGCGCGGTGATTCGTTGGACGATCCCGCTCTCGATGTGCTGCCATTCCTCGCCCGACAAGACCCGCGGGATGACGTCGAACGGCAGGATCCGATCGATCGTCTTCGCGTCCGAATAAACCGTAAAGGTGATGCCGAGATTGTAAAGTTCGGCATTGGCGTTGGTAGCGCGTCGCTTGAGAGCCTCTATAGACAAGCCGCTAAGCCGCTCCCTGATTACCCGGCTTGCTGCGCTCCGCAGCATTTCGCAATAAAAGCCTTGTGGATCGTAACCGTCGAGGACCGAGGGAAGCATTTGCCCGCTCGAAATAGTGCCGATGGTCCGATGAGCATTTTTTGCGCCAAGCCCAGGTTCTTATCACAGCAACGCCAAATCCACGAGCCGATTGCTCAACTTTTGGGCTTTCGCCGAAGCCGCGTTCATCCGTTGCCCGACGCATTCGCCGCAGGTGCCGCAGAAATCCGGTCGAGAAAGATGGCACGGCCATTGCCGCCGATCGATCGGGAGGCGTCTCTGGTGCCTTAGTAGAGTCCCTATCTGTTTGGGGAAACGCTAACAATCGCCGATGCTATGTACGGCCCCTCGTAAGCCGTCTCGCCGACTGACGTACAGCTGGACGGCGAGCGCCCGGCCCCATTGCGAGCAGATCCTCGCGCTGCCGGATATGGTGTGCGGGAACCTGATGAGGTCGAAGAGCTCGAAATGGAATTCTGACAGTCGGTACGATCGTCAAATGTAGTGTGCGGCGCTATGTCGTTTCCCGTCTCGATTAAAGGCGTGTTGCTCGAGGCAGGCCGCGTCGTTTTGCTCGAAAACGAGCGCGAGGAATGGGAGCTGCCCGGCGGACGCCTTGAAACCGGTGAAGATCCAATGGCCTGCCTCGTTCGCGAATTCGCCGAAGAATTGGGCGTAAGCGTCATCATCAAGGCCATCCTCGACTGCTGGCTCTACGAGGTCTTGCCGGCGCGGTATGTCGTGATCGTTACCTATGGTGTCGAGCGAGCCGGCGTGGAGGCGCTAAGGCTCAGCGCTGAGCATCGGCGGCTCGGCACCTTCGCGCTCGACGAACTCGACGGATTGCCGATGCCGGAAGGCTACCGCCGTTCCGTTCGCGCTTGGGCTGCAATTGCTTTCACCGCGAAGGGCAGCCCCGCGCGTTTGCCGGAACGGGGTGGAGCATCAGCTAGTCGAGATTTCTGAGTGCGCTGTTGGTCAGCCGATAGGGGGGATATGTGATGGCGATGGTGAGGACCGGAGGCTGTTTGTGCGGGCAGGTGCGGTACGAGTCAGCAGGAGAGCCGCTGTTTTCGCTGCTGTGCCATTGCCGAGATTGCCAGCATCAGAGCGGCAGCGCGTATGTCGCGGCAATGCGGGTGCCCGCCGCCGGATTTCGCATCACCAAGGGCGCGCCCAAGCTGTTTGTCAGTGCCAGCGACGCCGGCAACGAGGTGACACGCGCGTTTTGCCAGGAGTGCGGCTGTCCGCTGTTCATCCGGGTTTCGGCTCGGCCGGATGTCGTCGGCCTGCGGGTCGGCAGCCTCGACGATCCGAGTGCGTTCTGCCCCGAGGCCGATATCTTCGTCAAGAGTGCACAGCCTTGGGACTTCATGAACCCGGATATTCCCAAGTACCAGACTTATCCAGCCGGGCGCGCCTACACGCCCACAGACTGAACACAGTCGAGTCAGCGCCCGCTCACCTCGACTTCTCGGGCTCGTGACGCGGCGTGGGTGCGGGTGCTGGGGGTTTGGCGGACGGTTCCGGCGAGCGGTGCGGCGGCTGCGACTGCGGAGAGGGCGTCCGCAGCTGTGGCATCGACGGCCCGGTGACAACGTCGAAATCGGAATGGGACATGCGCTGACCTCCTGCTTGAGAGGCCGCTCCACATTCGGCGACGTTCGGATGAGCGAAGGCTGAAACGCGAAAGCCGCCACGGGTGGGGCGGCTTCGGGTGAGTGACGCGAGTGCGCGATCCTAGGCCGCCGGCATATACCAACGGTACCAAAATCGCGCGACAGCTACTGGCGCTCGCGGTGCCATGGTCGCCATGGTAGGGGCGGCTCGACGCCAATTCAAGGGGGAGATTGCCGATGAGCTCTACGCCGCCCTGGTAAGGTGCGGCATGGAGGATCAAATCCTCGCCGAGCCCCAGCCGAACCCGAAATTGGCCGGCCTCACCGGCGGTTATCTCTACGCCAAGGCGACGGCGCTGGCGGCGGCGGTCCGGGTCGACGAGGCGCTCGCCGCACAATGGCAATTTGAAGCGGCGTGGAAAAACGCCGATGTGGTTCTGACTGCCGCGGCGTTCTGACGCTGCGGCCCCTCTCCCCGCAAGCGGGGCGAGGGAGCGCGGTTTGTTCCCTCTCCCCACTCAAGTGGGGAGAGGGTTAGGGTGAGGGGCATTCACCAGCCGATCGCGTAGGCGGCACGGCGCGGGTCGGCGCCGGCTTCGAGCACGCCGCGGCGGCGGTCGGCGAGGATCGCGCACACCGCGCCGGCGGTCCAGATCCAGTCGGGCCAGCGCTGGATTTCGTGGCCACGGCGAGTCAGTTCAGCAATGACCGGCTCTGGAATGCGGCCCTCGATCGCAAGCCGGCCGGGATAGTATTCGAACGGCGCGAAAGACGACGGGAAGCTGTAAGTCGCGAAACGTGGCGACTCGATTGCCGACTGCACATGCTGCCCAAACACGAACAGGTTCAACAGCACCTGCAGCATCGCCTGTGTCTGCACGTCTCCGCCCGGTGTGCCGAACGGGAGGAATTGGTCGCGCCCTTTGATCGCCAGCGCCGGGTTCGGTGTCAGCCGCGGCCGTTTGCCGGGACCGACACCGGCGGGATGGCGCGGGTCGGGGCGTGATTGCGAGCCGCGGTTGGACGGGATGAGACCGGTGCCCGGCACGATCGGCGAGCCGTAGGAGCCATCGCTTGGCGTCGCCGAGAATAGATTGCCCCAGCGATCGGCGACGCAGACATAGGAGGTGTCGGGCTCGGGATCGGGTTCGCCGAGGCTCGCGCGGAAGCGCGCGCCCTCGCGGCCGAGTTCACCCGGGGGCGGCATTTCGGACCAGGCGCGGTCAGACTGGATTAGCTTGCGCCGCTCGGCGGCGTACTCTGACGAGATGAGGGTCGCGAGCGGCACCTCGACGACCGCGGGGTCGCCGTAATAGGCCTCGCGGTCGGCAAAGGCGAGTTTCAGCGCCTCGACCGTATGGTGGATGTAGTCCGCAGTGTTGTGACCAAGGCTGGCAAGATCGGTGCCTTCGAGCAGCGCCAGCGTCTGCAACAGCACCGGGCCCTGGCACCACGCGCCGCAGGTGAAGACTTCGAGATCGCCAAAGCGGCGGCGCTCCGGCGGCCCGACCGGGGAGTGATACTCGGCGAGATCCTCCGCCGACAGCAGCCCGCCCTCCTTTTTCATGAAGGCGACGATCTTGCGCGCTATATCGCCGCGATAAAAGGCATCGCGCGCAGCTTCGAGGCCGGCTTCGCGGCCGCGCCCGGCCGTAGCCCGTTCCTCGTCCGCCATGTATTGCAATGAAGCGGCGAGATCGGTTTGGCGAAACACTTCGCCTGGCTCCGGCACTCTGCCGTTCGGCAGAAAAATCGCCGCCGTCGAGGGCCAGGCGCGGTGGTCCGCCTCGTGGCGCTTGAGGCTCGCCGCCATCAGCGAGTACATCGGGAAGCCTTCCCGCGCCAGCCGGGTCGCCGCCGCCGCGACATCGCCGAAGCTCATCGTGCCGTAGCGTTTGAGCGCGGTGATCCACGCGTCGGGCGCCGCCGGCACGACGGTGCGGAGGACGCCTTTCGGGATCTTCCCGCCGTGCTCGCGCTGAAAGAATTGCGGGTCGAGCGCCTTCGGCCAGGGACCGAGCCCGGCGATCGTCACGACCTCCTCTCTGTCCGCGAGATAGATCATGATCGGCGCGACGCCGGCGACATCGACAAGGTCGCTCTGCAGGACCCCGAGCGCGATCCCCGCGGCACAGCCGGCATCGATCGCATTGCCGCCCGCCTGTAGAATGTCGAACCCGGCGGTCGCGGCGAGATAATGCCCGGCCGCGATCGCGTGTTGCGTGACGGCGATTGTCGGTCGATGGGGTGTCGCTTGCGATGTTGCTTGCGTCATGGCGGTCTCTTTCCGCGTCTATTCGTCCTCTCTACAGTAGCGCTCGGCGGACCGGCAGGAGAAGGGGTGCAGCATGAGCGAGTACGATCTGGTGATCCGCGGCGGCACCGTGGCGACCGCCGCCGATACGGTCGCGTGCGATGTCGGCATCAGGGATGGCGTCGTCGCGACGCTCGGCAAGGACCTCGGCGCGGGCGAGCGCGAAATCGATGCAACCGGCCGGCTCGTCCTGCCGGGGGGCATCGACAGCCATTGCCATATCGAACAGCGCTCGTCGGCCGGCGTCGTCTGTGCCGACGATTTCTACAGCGCGACCGTGTCGGCGGCGTTTGGCGGCACGACGACGGTCATTCCGTTTTCCGCGCAGCATCGCGGCCAGTCATTGCGGCGGGTCGTCGAGGAATACCATGCGGCGGCCGAGCCAAAGGCGGTGATCGATTACGCCTTTCACCTGATCATCTCCGACCCGACCGAGCAGGTGATGGGCCAGGAACTCCCGGCGCTTATCCGCGACGGCTACACCTCGTTCAAGGTCTACATGACCTATGACCTATTGCGCCTCGACGACCGCCAGATGCTCGACATCCTCGCCGTTGCGCGGCGTGAGGGGGCGCTCGTCATGGTCCATGCCGAGAACCACGAGATGATCAAATGGCTAACCGGCCGCCTGCTCGAGCGCGGCCTCGGCGCGCCACGGTATCACGCGGTCAGCCATGCCCGCATCGCCGAGGGTGAGGCGACCAACCGCGCCGTGGCGTTATCCGAACTGCTCGACGTGCCGATCCTGCTCGTCCATGTGTCCGCAGCCGAGGCCATCGACGTCATCCGCAATGCGCAGACCAAAGGTCTCAAAATCTATGGCGAGACCTGCCCGCAATATCTGTTCCTCACCGCAGACGACATTGCCAAGCCTGGTGTCGAGGGCGCCAAATTCTGCTGCAGCCCGCCGCCGCGGGACCGAGCCGCGCAGGAGGCGGTGTGGACTGGGTTGCGCAACGGCACGTTCCAGGTGTTTTCCTCCGATCACGCGCCCTACCGCTTTGACGCCTCCGGCAAATTGCCAAAGGGGGAGAGGACCATCTTTCCGGAGATCGCCAATGGCGTTCCCGGCATCGAGCTGAGACTGCCGTTATTGTTCTCAGAAGGCGTCGGACAGGGCCGGCTCGACCTCAACGCCTTTGTCGCATTGACCGCGACCAACCACGCCAAGCTCTATGGGCTCTACCCCAAGAAGGGTACAATCGCAGTCGGCAGCGACGCCGATATCGCGATCTGGGACCCCGAACGCGAGACCACCATTACCGCGGGGATGCTTCACGACAATGTCGGCTACACCCCCTATGAAGGCCGCCGGCTGCGCGGCTGGCCAATGATAGTGCTGAGCCGTGGCCGTATTGTCGTCGAGGACGGCAATCTCATTGCCTCACGCGGCAGCGGCGCCTTTCAGCCATGCCGATTATCCGACGCCGCCCGCCCATTGGGCGCTCCAGTCCCCGAACTGGCGTTTATCACTGCCACCGGCACTTCTTTGGTCTAACCGCATCGGCATATTGAGCCGATGGACGGTCCCTCGCCCCGCTTGCGGGGAGAGGGCCGGGGTGAGCCGGGGTGAGGGGCCGGTTTCGAGAAGGCACAACAGCCAAAGCCGATGTGCCGTTTTTGCCCCCTCACCCGGAACCCGCGCTGCGCGCGGTTTCCGACCTCTCCCCGCAAGCGGGGCGAGGTAATTGCGGCTCTGTCACTGTTTTTCCATGAAATTTACAGCCAGCGAAATCCGCTCCGCCGCAGAAATCCAGGATCTTGCCGGGTCGCCGGACGAAATGACAGCGAATAGGCTCGCTGTTCTTCGCTGTTTCCGTGGGCCTTCAGTCCACGGACTTAGTTCCGTGGGCATCCACGACCAGTAGCATGTGGCTGCCAGTCTCGTTGGATTCCCGATAAACGGCCTGTCCTCGCGCCGCGCTTTCCTAACAGAGGGGCCGTCCTCGCCGCGCGGCTCGTCCGCAATCCTCAGAGAGGTAGGGATTCTCGGCAAATTGCTCTTCAATTTCGGGATTCACCTCTTCTCCGACTGGCCGCGCCGTCAGAGGCCGCCAGACACGAGAAAGCCCATGCCGATCTGCGGTTCAGCGGGACCGCTTTCAATATCCGTAAGCTGGCCTACCGGCCTGAGCGGGGTACCCTGCATCGCCCCGGTACTCATAGCCGGGCGGACCGGGGTACTCCGTATTGGCTTGGTATCCATAGACTGAGGCGCCGGGGTAAACAGGACCGCCGGAATAGCCTGGGTACCCATAGCCCGGCGGCGGGTACCCCGGATATCCATAGGCTGGATAACCGTAACCGGGGTAAGCGTAAGGTGAATACCCGTATATCGGATAACCGTAATAGGTGCCCGGCGGTGGTGGGGGCGTAGAAGCCACTCCCCCAAATATCCCGGTTACGCCTCCAATCGCTGTCCCGAGTGCGGCTCCCGGCCCGCCGCCCGCCGCCGCCCCGATAGCAGCGCCGGAAGCCGCTCCAAGTACGCCCCCGCCGAGGCCGCGTTGGACCGGATCATAAGGGTTTGTGCAAGCCGAAAGGCCTAACGCCAGCGCGGCAATCAAAAAAGGCGCAACTCGGTTCATTGTGGCTTTCCTGACGCCGTTATCTATTCGTACCAAAGCAGTCGGCAAATATCCCCGATCTATCATACACGCAAAGCGGGAGGGCTATCCCCTTCGGGGCGGCCAGATGGGGCAAGGGGGTACGGTTCTAGACTCCTTTCAGCGTGAGGTCCTCGTAAGGCGCAGTGTAGGGGAACCGGGGGATCAAACCGAAACCAGATTCGCCGACGCGCGGGCCGACGCCGTTGAGGAAGGCCAGTTGCCAGATCGGCGCGAAGATCACGCGCTCGATCACGATCTGCTGCATCTTGTTAAGGATCGCCGCGCGCTTCTCGCGATCGAGCTCGACCGCCTGCAGCTGATAGAGCGCGTCGAGATCGGGATAGCTGCCGTACGCAAAGACGCCACCCTTGATCGCGAACGCCTCGAGACGCGTGGCTGCGTTGCCGAAAGCCCCGGGGCCCGACTGGATGATATTCTTGAATTGCTTCTCGGAATATCCCTTGATGAACGCCGCTCGCTCGATCGGCCGCAGTTTCGCGCGAATCCCCACCGCCAGAAGATTGTCGACCAGCGCCTCGCCGATATTGGCGTAGGACGAATCACAGTAATAATCGCCGGCATCGAAGCCATTGGCGTAGCCCGCTTCAGCAAGAGATTTCTTGGCCTCTTCGGGGTCATAGACCGGCTTTGGCGCCTGCCAGAAAAATTCATAATGATCGGCGACGATCGGGTTCCCGGTTATCAGCGAATAGCCGAGGGTCAGGGCCTGGTTCGTGCCCTCCCGGTCGATCGCCAGGCTGGCGGCGCGGCGGACGCGCTCGTCATGCCACGGTGATTTCGGGTCCCACTGGTCGGGAAAATAGAGGCAGAACACGCCTTGGACGACCGCCGGCTTCAAGGTCAGCCCTGGGGTGCGCCGCAGCTCCTCGGCGAGCTCGCCACGGATCGAATAGGCGATGTCGACCTCGCCGCGTTTGAGCGCCGCCAGCCGCGTGGTCTCGTCGGGGATCACCTTGAAGACCAGCCGCTCTACATTGGGCCGACTGTGCCAATACTGGTCGAAGGCCTCCAGCACCAGCTCGACACCGGGATTGAACGAGACGAACTTGTAGGGCCCCGCGCCGACCGGCGCCTTCTTGAACCCTTCGTCGCCGACCTTTTCGATGTATTGCCGCGGCACGATCCAGCCCGCGGCCGTCGCAGTCGAGTAAAACGTCAGAAAATCGGGCCACGGTTCTTTGAGCCTGAAGCGCAGATGCCGGGGATCGGCGATTTCGACGGCGGCCACGCGCGCACTCATCAGATCGTGCGAGGCGCCGCGATAGCGTTCGAACGAGAACTTGACGTCGTCGGCCGTCACCGGCTCGCCGTTATGGAACGTTGCGCCTTGCCGCAGCGTGAAATCGTAAGTGAGGCCATCCTCGGAGGCCGACCACGCCTCGGCGAGACTCGGCGCCAACGCCTGCCCCGGCATCGGTTTGACCATCGCGTCGTGCAGCGCGTAGAGCACCATGAACGGCGTGATGATCCCCGAGACATCCGCCGGGTCGAACCACACCGGCGCCAGCGAGACATGCACGCCCCAAGTCAGCTGGGCGTCCGGACCAGCCGCCCTGGCGGCGCCGGGAGGAACGATGAGCCCCATCGCCGTGAGAACCAGCACCTCGCGGCGCGTCAATCCGGTTGCTTCCGTTTGGCGGAGGGAAGTCGCGCCACCGCTCAGCGTTTTCATCGGTTTCCTTTCGTTGGCCCGGACAACATAGCAAGGCCGGGGGCAGAGGTCGCGTCAGCGCATCGACCTCCGGGATCACCTGTTTTTGCAGGGAATCTACAGGCGTTAACTTTTACCACTGGTCACTATAACGATTATCGGTTATTGCGATAACGAAAATATCATATGAATATGGCAAAATTACGGGCGATATACCGAGATACCTCGTCACTACGCAAGGAAGTCATCGTCAGTTCAAGCACCCAGCGAAACTTGGCCGGGTCACCGTTGCGGGCAAGCCCAGTGATGATCTTGCCCCTGGGACCCTCAACAGTATTCTGAAACAGGCCAATCTAAAGCGGTGAGTTACCTGCGTTATGCCTTGGTTATCGAGAAAGCGGGACACAACTATTCGGCATATGTACCGGATCTGCCGGGCTGCATCGCCACAGGGGCTACAGTAGAGGAAACGGAGCAACTGATCCGCGAGGCGATCGAATTACATCTGATCGGCTTGCGGGAGGATGGATCGCCCATTTCGGAGCCGGCGAGTCACCTCGAATACGTCGAGGTTGCAGCCTAACCGGCTTAGATCGCCGCAAACAGCGGGGCGCGGGTTTGCGCGAAATCCTCGACGGCCTCGGCGAGCCTGTCGCCGTCGGCCTCTTCGAGGGCGATCGACAACGCGAACATGCCGCGTTTGGCAAACCAGATGCCGCGAGCGGTGAGGTCGAACCAGAAGAGGTCGCGCAGCGCGGCGTTGCCGCGCTCGGCGTCCTCCTGCGAGCGGACCGGGCGGTCGGTCATGTGCACCGACAGCATCGAGCCGAGCCCGGTGAACTGCATTGCCAGCCCGTGCCGGCGCGCAATGCCGTTCAGCCGCTGGCGCAGACGGTCGCCGAAAGCATTGAGCGCGCGGGCGCCTTCCGCTGTATAGAGTTCGGTCAGCCCAGTGAGCCCGGCGCTCATCGTCAGGACATTGTTGTTGAAGGTGCCGGCGTGCTGAAATGCGTCCGGCCGGCGCGGGTCGAACCGCGCCATCAGATCGGCGCGGCCGCCAAATGCGCCAAAGCTCATGCCGCCACCGACATATTTCCCCAATGTCGTCAGATCGGGGAGGATGCCGTGCGCCTCCTGCAAGCCGCCCGGCGCCAGGCGCGAGGTCATGACCTCGTCGAAGATGAGCAGCGCCCCGGTTTCATCCGCCAATGCCCGCAATCCGGCGAGAAACGCGCGCTCGGCCGGAATGCAGCCGGTCGTACCCTGCATAGGTTCGACAAGGATTGCAGCGAGTTCGGCGCGGTGTGGCCGCACCAACTCCTCGACTGCTGCCGGATCATTGTAGCGGCCGAGCAGATAGTCGAACGGCGCGTTGAGCGCGCTGCCATGGCCGCGGAAATAAAACACGCCGCCGTGGTAGCCGCCCTCGAATACGAGGATCTTCGGCCGCTCGGTGATGGCGCGCGCAGCGCTGACCGCCATCAGATTGGCCTCGGTGCCGGAGTTCGTGAAGCGCACCAGCTCGATCGATGGGAACCGCGCGCAGATCACGGCGGCAAACCGCGCTTCGAGCAGGTTGTGCGCGCCGAAATTGAGACCGCCTTCGAGCGCCGCTGCGATCGCGCTATGGATCGCGGGATGCGAATGCCCATAAATCCCGGCGGTAAACTCGCTCAGGAAATCGACATATTCGTGCCCGTCGAGATCCCACAAACGCGCACCTTCGCCGCGCACGATCGTCAACGGAAACGGGTCGACATGGATCGCCGAGCGGGTATTTCCGCCGGGCATCACGGTGCAGGCTTCACGATGCCGAGCCAAGCTTTTCGGATTGCTCGCCCGGTAGAGCTCCTGTGCCTCAGCAAGCGCTGCCGCGATGTCGATGTTGGCGGGCGGGCTCATGGTCATCGCCTCTCCGACAATTTGCATCAATCCAATTTACACCTCTCGAAAACCATCGCGGATCAATTCTCCGGTGCTCGGAGCTAATTTTTGGTACCCGGCTCACAGGGCAGATGATTGATTGCGAAGCGACGGAGCCGGCGAGTGGGCATTCCCGCTAAAGCCGTTACCGCTGCAGCGATCGCGGCGGTGCCGTGCGGTTGGGCACTAGGCGTCATCGCGGCGCAGCTGATCGCCGGTCCTGATATCGGAGTGCTGCCGGCCGCGACCATACCGCTTGGCATTCTCGCTGCAATGTGGCTTGCGCTTTCGTCCCGGCTCGGTGTCTGGACCAGATTCGCCATCCTTGTCGTCACAACCGGACTGTTCCTACTGTTCGACTAACGCCGTGCCAGCGCTGATCGCACAGTGCAGATCAGACACTGGCGCGATTGCGGAGAACGCGAATGGCGCAGACAAACAGCAGGTAGACCAGGCACAGCGGCGAGAGCAGGATCACCGTCAGCGGCCATAAGTTGGAGCCATGCGCGAGCGCGAACGCCGAAAACGCTACCGCCGGGCCGATGACGACCAATGGCACCAGCGATGCGATCCGCCAGCCTCCGACCCAGGTATACGCAAACCACCCCTGCAGGATGAAATACAGGGGCATGCTCGCCATTAGGACGAGGCCTATTGCATCCACGATCTTCAGCGCCCCGATGCCGGGGCCGCGGTCGCCAAATCAGGATCCGCGGTGGATCGGATCGATCCAGCGAACCTCTTCCGGCCGCTCGACCGGCTCGATGTCGAGATTGACGACGACCGCCTCGTTGTCGCTGCGCACCAGGACGCATTCGAGCGTCTCGTCGGTCGAGGCGTTGATCTCCTGGTGCGGCACATAAGGAGGCACGAAGATGAAATCGCCGGGGCCGGCCTCGGCGACATATTCGAGCCGCTCGCCCCAGCGCATCCGCGCCCGTCCCTTGAGGACATAAATCACGCTTTCGAGATGCCCGTGGTGGTGCGCGCCGGTCTTCGCGTTGGGGTGGATCTTGACCGTGCCAGCCCAGATCTTTTGCGCCCCGACGCGGGCAAAATTGATTGCCGCCGCGCGGTCCATGCCCGGGGTCTGCGCGGTATTCGGGTCGAGCTGGTCGCCCGGGATCACCTTGACCCCGTGGACCTTCCAATCGATCGGCTCGTGCGGCTCGCTCATCCCATCATCCCCGCGCGGTTTGAGGCTCCTGCTGATATGGTTGCTCCGTAGCGTAAAAGGAGTTGCCGATGAAGCTCGCCGTGCCCGACCTGATCTCGAATTCCTATTTCCCGGCGGTGGCGGCGGTCGAGCTCGGGTTTTTCAACGAGCAAGGCCTCGACGTCGCGCTCGAGCTGGTCTTCCCGGTCGACAAGGCGTACCAGGCGATGCGCGACGGCGCGGTCGATTTCGTCGGCGGCTCGGCCCATTCGGTGCTCGCCGCGTTTCCCGAGTGGCAGGGCGTCAAGCTGCTGTGCGCACAGGCGCAGGGCATGTACTGGTTTCTCGTCATGCGCGCCGATATCGGCGCTGTGCGCGGCGATGTCAGTGTGGTGCGCGGGCGAAGCATTGGCGCCGCGCCATGGGTCGAGATGGGTCTGCGTCGACTCCTGATCGAAGCCGGCCTCGACCTCGAGCGCGACCAAGTGACAATCGCTCCGGTACCGGGCGCCTCGGGAACCAACGTCAATTTCGGCCTGACCGCCGCCAAAGCGCTCGAAGACGGCAAGATCGACGGGTTTTGGGCCAACGGCATGGGCGCCGAAGTCGCAGTAGGGCGCGGCGTCGGCGCCGTTGTTCTCGATGTGCGCCGCGGCGACGGGCCGAGAGCGTGCTTCAACTATACGATGGCCTCGCTCGCGGCGACCGATCGGCTGATCGACGGCTCTCCCGAGATCGCCGCGGCGGCAGTCCGCGCAATCGTCAAGACCCAAGCGGCGCTGAGAGCCGATCCCGCACGTGCCGGCGAGGTTGGCCGCAAGCTGTTCCCTCCAGCCGAGGCGGCGCTGATTACCGAGCTGATCCGCCGCGACCTGCCCTATTACGACGCCACGATCTCGTCGGATTTCGTTGCCGGGATGAACCAATTCGCCCGCGACATCGGCATCCTCAAAGGCACGGTCCCCTACGATCGGGTCGTCGCCGCCCGCTTTGCGCCATTGTGGCAGGGCCACTGACGGCTCAGGTGCCAAGTAATCTCTCAATCAGTTGCGGCACCCAGCCGCTTGCGTTTTTTGCCGAAATGATAATAATCGCGAGTATCATGGCGCGGACCATCAACGTGATGCCGAGCGCCACCAAGCCGCGCCAGCCCACTCCCCGGAAGCGCTGTCTTCCAAGCATGAAATCGTAATCCACAATCATCGCACCTCCCGGCTCGAGCCTCATGCTTGCGACGAATGTTGCTATAATGTTCGCCATCTGTCAACATTAATTAATTTCACAACATCCCGGACTTGATTGACAGCAGCAGATGCCGAGCGTCGTATGGCGGCGGTCCCGGCCCGCGAGAGGAAGCCATGCCGTCGCCGAACACCGACCCGGCTCTGTTGCCCGCTCACTTCATGTCGGCCGAAATCGCCGCCCGCCGGCTCTCGCCGGTCGACATCGTCGATGCCATGCTCAAACGGATCGAGTCCGCGGACGGAAAGCTGCATGCCTTTGTCGAGGTTTACGAAAAGGAAGCCCGGCTCGCCGCCGAGGCGGCCGACAGGGCGGTCCGCTCGGGTCACGCGGTCGGCCCGCTGCACGGCATCCCGATCGCGCTCAAGGATCTGATCGAGATCGAAGGACGCGTCACGACCGGCGGTTCGCAGGTCTGGCGCGAGCGGCGCTCGAGCTATACGGCCACGCTCGCAAAACGGCTGATTGCCGCCGGGCTGATTGTAATCGGCAAGACGCATACGGTCGAATTCGCGATGGGCGGCTGGGGCACCAACCAGCATCGGGGCACGCCGTGGAATCCCTGGGACCCTAAGGTCGCGCGCACTCCCGGCGGGTCGAGCAGCGGCTCCGGCGTGGCGGTCGCGGCCGGTTTCGCGCCGTGGGCGATCGGCACCGATACCGGCGGCTCGGTGCGATTGCCGGCATCCTGGTGTGGTCTCACCGGCCTCAAGACGACGATCGGCCGGGTGAGCACCTATGGCATTCTGCCGCTCGCTCCGACCCTCGACACGCCCGGTCCGATGGCGCGCTCAGTCTCGGACGCAGCCTTGCTCTACAATGTAATGCAGGGGCCGGACCGGCTCGATCCCCGCACCCGCGGCATCGAGTCGAGCGATCCGTTGCCGCTGTTGAAGCGGGGTGTGCGCGGGCTGCGCCTTGCCCGCATGCCCGAGGCTGAGCGAGCGGGCGTCGCCATCGATGCCCTTGCTGCTTACGACACATCAGTCGAAGCGCTCGCACGGCTCGGCGCCGAGATCGTTTCGGTCGCGCTGCCGCGCCGGATGAGCGATTTCACCGACCTTACCGGCCGGATCATCGGCGCCGAGGGCTATTTCCTGCTCGGCCATTTGGTCGACGACATGAGTTTGCCGATCGATGATGCGGTGCGGCCGCGCATCGGCGCCGGCCGGAATATCTCGGCACGGGATTACCTGCGGGCGCTGAGCGAGCGCGAGCAGGCGAAACGGGAGTTCGCAGCGGCGCTCGACGGGATCGACGCACTGCTGACGCCAACGACACTGACCGCCGCCATCCCGCTCGGCGAGGTCGATCAGAGCTCGACACCGGCGCATTTTACGCGTTTCGTCAATGCACTGGATTTGTGCGCACTGGCATTGCCCAACGGCTTCACTGCGAATGGGCTGCCGCTATCGCTGCAGATCGTCTGCTCCGGATACGACGAGGCGACCGCTTTGCGCATCGGCTGGGCGTATCAGGAGGCTACTGACTGGCACGAGCGCCGCCCGCCGGACATGGGCTAGTCCGAGGAAAGGAGGCGACCGATGGACCCGGTGCTTCCCGCTTATAGACCCGTCGGCGAGCGACGGTTCCGCGAAACCTCGGGGCTTTATTACGAGGATTTCGAGCCCGGCGACATCTTCGAGCACCGTCCGGGCCGGACCATACTGGAAGCCGACAATACGTGGTTCACATTGCTGACGATGAATATTCAACAGGTCCATTTCGACGCCGAGTATGCGGCCAAGACCGAATGGAAAAAGCCGCTCGTCAACAGCGCCTTCACTCTCGCGCTGTTGACCGGCATGAGCGTGCGAACGGTCAGCGCCAAAGTCGTCGCCAATCTCGGCTGGGACCAGGTCAAGGCGGCCGCGCCCGTTTTCGCCGGCGACACGCTCTATGCCGAGAGCAAAGTCCTCTCGAAGCGCGAGTCGAACCGCCGGCCCGGCCAGGGCATCGTCACGATCGAGACCCGCGGTTTCAACCAGCACGGCACGGTAGTGATGACGTTCGAGCGCACGATGCTCATTTACAAGCGCGGCCACTCCCCGGAATCGGCCGCCGGTTACTGAGAATATTGCCCGAATCCGGGCAAACCACTTGCTATTCAAGCGCCAATTTCGCACGGTGGGCTCATGTCGGAGTCTGCCGAGTTCGACGAGCTTATCGCTTATTTGGTTCGTACGAGTCGCCTCGGTCATTCGGAGGCGGTGCGTCTCGTCGACGAAGTGCTCTCGTTCCTGAACGAGCGTCCGGAAGAGTTTGTCTGCCGACGCCACCGCATATTGCAGGCCGAGGGCCGGTCGAATGACGAAATTTTCTCGCGTCTGGCAGCGGAATTGAAGTGCTGGCGGTTTCGTGCGCCCGATTACAGCGAGCGGCAGATCCGGCGGATCATTTACGGCTGAGGAGCGCGACGGGATGTGCGGCATCGTCGGTTACATCGGCAAGCGCGACGCGGCGCCGATTTTGATGGAAGGTCTGCATCGGCTTGAATACCGCGGCTACGATTCTGCCGGCATGGCGGTCGTCGACCGCAGCGGCGTGTTACGTCTTGCCAAATGCAAGGGACGCGTCCGCGAACTCGAAAAACTCCTGCCGCATCGCTTCAAAGGTTCGCCCGGCATCGCGCACACGCGCTGGGCGACGCATGGCGAGCCGAGCGATCGCAATGCCCACCCGCATTGCGATGGGACAAACCGTATCGCGGTCATCCATAACGGCATCATCGAAAACGCCGCGGTGCTGCGCGCCCGCCTCGAGACCGCCGGGGTCGCCTTTCGCTCCGACACCGACACCGAGGTGCTGGCGCATCTGATAGCGGCAATGCCGGACGGGTCGCTGGAGGCGGCGGTCCGAGCCGCATTGAGGATGGTCACCGGCACTTACGGGCTCGCCGTGCTGGACGCGGCGCGGCCCGACGCCATCGTCGCCGCCCGCAACGGCAGCCCGGTCGTGCTCGGCATTGGCGAGCGTGAGATGTTTGTCGCCTCCGATCCTGCAGCGCTCGTCCGGCACACGCGCAACGTCGTGTATCTCGTCGACGGCGAACTGGCCATTGTGCGCGCCGACGGCTTCGCGACCTCGATGCTCGACGGCGGGCCGACCGCCAAGAGCCCATCGACGATCGCCTGGACAAACGAAGCCTTTGACAAAGGCGATTTCACTCATTTCATGAAGAAGGAGATCGCCGAGCAGCCGGACGCCGTCAGACGAACGTTGAGCGGCAGGCTCGAACCACGCTTTCAGACGACACATCTGGGCGGTCTCGAAATGGCCGCGCACGAGCTATTGGACATCCGCCGGATCGAGATCCTGGGCTGCGGCTCCGCCTATATCGCCGGCTGCATCGGCGCTCATATCATCGAGCAATTGGCACGGCTGCCGGCGCATGCCGAACCGGCCTCCGAATTCCGCTACCGCAACCCGGTCATCGAGCGCGACACGCTCTATATCGCGGTAAGCCAGTCGGGTGAAACCTTCGACACACTGGCTGCGATACAGGAGATCAAGCGCAAGGGCGGCCGCGTGCTGGGCATCGTCAATGTGGTCGGCAGCACGATCGCCAGAGAATGCGCCCGAGGCATTTACTTGCACGCCGGGCCCGAGGTCGCCGTCGTATCGACTAAGACCTTTAGCTGCACTTTGGTCGCGCTGTCACTTTTCGCGATTCATCTCGGGCGCATTCGTGATCTGTCGACGGCTGATGGGGCGCGATTGATCGATGCTCTCACGAGACTGCCCGAGCAGATCGACGCAACCCTTGCGCGAGAGGAGGAAATCGTCCGTTTGGCCGAGGGGCTCGTGACGTGCGAGCACGCCTTTTTTATCGGCCGCGCTGCCGGGCATGCCGTGGCGATAGAGGGCGCCCTCAAGCTCAAGGAGGTCAGCTATCTCCACGCCGAGGCCTATTCCGCCTCCGAACTCAAGCACGGGCCGCTGGCTCTCATCACGTCGCAAACGCCAACAATCGTCGTGCTGCCGCGCGACGACTTGTTTGCCAAAAACATCTCGACGATCGAAGAAATTCGCGCGCGGGAGGGACCTGTCATCGCAGTGACCCACTCGGGGAGGTTGCCGGTGGCGGTCGGCAGCGCGTTCGAGGTACCCGCCTCCGAGCCGGAGCTGGATCCTATTCTGCTCAACATCCCGCTGCAGCTGCTCGCCTATCACGTGGCCCTGAAGAAGGGCTGCGATATCGATCATCCTCGTAACCTGGCGAAATCGGTCACCGTCGAATGAGGCTCGGTCAGAGCCCAAGCCCGAAGCGGCGAGTGAGGAAATCGAGCACGTCGGCGGCGCAGCGGTCGGGAAAGGCGTCGCAGATGTTGTGCGGCGCGCCCTCATAGACACGCATCTCCACGTCTTTGACGTAGCGGCGGAACGGCTCGTAATTGGCGGTCGAACCGATCGGCTCGGCGCCCGGGACGACGACGAGCGTCGGGCAGCGAATGCGGTGGAGCTCGTCACTCCAGTCGTAACTTGCCATCAGCAGCACGAATTTGCCGATGTAGGCCGCGTTGTTCTTGGCCGCTTCGTCGAGGAACCACTCGACGAGCCCCGCATCGATCTTGTCGAGCGGCAGGCGATCGGCGATCGTTTCGGCCAGAAAAGCGCGCAGGCCCTTCGCCTCGATCTGCGGGATCCAGCTCGGCGCCTGACTGTTCCTGAGCCCCGGCGTCGAGCCGAACAGCATCAGGCTGCGCACCCGCTCGGGATGGTTCATCGCCAGCTGCTGGCCGAGATAGCCGCCGGCCGAATTGCCGACGATATGAGCGCTGTCGCAACCGAGCTGATCCATCAGCTCGGCAACGTCCTGTACCAACCGCTCGAGCGTGAGCCGATGATCCCCGGCGGGGATTGGCGAGCTGCCGTGACCGCGCAGATCCATCCGCACGACACGGTAATGACGGCTGAGCGGCGGGACCCACGCGTAATAGCGCCGCGCGCTGCCCATTGCTGCGTGCAGCAACAGTAAAATCGGCGCCTTCTTCCATGGGTCGGTGAAGTCGTCGATGCAATAGCCGAGCCGCACACCGTCGCTAGCGATAAAACTGTCCACAGCGCACTCCTCGGATCCCTGCCCCCGCGAAAGCGGGGGTCCAGGGGCAAGCGATCGAGGCTCGCCGCCCGAGTAGATTCCCGCTTTCGCCGGAATGACGAGAAATACCTAGCTTATCTTGCCTCTCCATCGGCGATCATCTACGACCGCTCGCAGCGACGCAACCTGCCCAGTTTTGGAGGCATCATGAAGATCGGGATTTTTCTCACCTGTCAGCACCCTCCCGGAAGCGACATGATTGCTGCCCTGGAAGGCCACGACGCGCGCCGCGCCCGTCGCGCGACCGCGGCTGGGATGCCGTCGCAACCGGTCAGCATTATCTCAGCGAAGGGGTGCGGCAGGTCCAGCTCGTGCCGTTTCTGGCGCGGCTCGCCGCCGAAGCGGGCGAGATGACCGGCATTGCCGGCGTGCTGTTGACCACTCTGCACAATCCGGTTGAGGTCGCCGAGGCCATTGCCTCGGTCGACGCAATCTGGCGCGGCAATTTCGTCTTCGGCGTCGGCCTCGGTTATCGCGATGTCGAGTTCGACGCCTTCGGCGTGCCGCGCGGACACCGCGTGCGCCGTTTCGAGCAGTGTCTGGAGGTCGTCAAACGACTGTGGACCGAGGACAATGTCAGCTTCGAGAACGAGGTGTGCAAATTATCGAATGTGACGATGACCTGCCGCCCGGTCCAGCAACCCCATCCGCCGATCTGGTTTGCCGCCAACAACGATCGCGCGGTGCAGCGCGCCGCACGTCTCGGCGACAGCTGGTTCATCAATCCGCACGCCACGATCCCCGAAATCGAGCGTCAGCTCGGGCTGTACCGCGCCGAGCTGACGCGTCTGGGCAAACCGTTTCCTAGCGTGCTGCCGTATATCCGCGAGATCTATTGCGCAAAGGACCGGACAACGGCGCTGCAAATGGCCGGCCCCCATCTTTCGGAGAAATACCGAACCTATGCCCAATGGGGACAGGACGAGGTACTGCCTGGAGAGGACTCGTTCCGCCAGCCTTTTGATGATCTGCTGCGCGACCGCTTCGTGCTCGGCAGCCCCGAGGAATGCTACGAGCAGCTGCGTCCGTGCTGGGAACAAGCCGGGGCGAATTTTCTCATGTTCCGCACGCACTGGAGCGGCATGCCGGTCGGCCACGCATTGGCGAGCATGCGGCTGATCAGCGACGATCTGCTGCCCGCGCTACACCGGATCACGGCCGCGAATATGTGACCGGAATGCCGTCGTTCCCGTGCAAGCGGGAACCTAGGGCTGAGCGCACTGCCGGCCGCCCTGGGCCCCCGCTGCGCGGGGGCGACGAAGGAGGGATCAGCCCTCGGGCGGGAAGAAGACGAGGGTGCGGACCTCGAGGCTTTCGCGCGGCGGCGCGTCGGCTGGGGAGGTCGGGTCGTCGAAGCCGGTGTGCCCGGAAAACCGCGCCGCTCCCGTCGGCGCCGAGTCGAAGCACCGGATCAGGACGGGTTCGTCGGGCTCCATCTTCGGGAAATAATAATACCGCTGGTTCGGATTGTAGGTGATCGAATAGGTCTCGCCCGTCCGGTCCGGGTATTTCAGGTCGCTCGCGATCAGGTTTTCTTCGGAGAGGCTCTGTGCGTCACAGAGCACGAGCGGCGATTCCATCACCGGCCCGCTAATCGGCCGCCATAAATTGATGATCGCGAAGCGGTGCTTCAATAGCTCCTCCGCCTCGGCGCCCATCAGATCGCGCACCCGCTGCGGCGCCGACCATGCAGTGTAGTCGTCATGCACGCGCTTTGCCGGTATTTTTATGGCATTGCCTTTTACCGACATTGCCGCGTTGCGCACGATATGGTCGAAGGCCACGACGCGCGCCGCGCCCGTCGCCTCCTTTATGACGCGCTCGCATTCGGGATAATAGACCCGGGCTATTTCCTCCGCGTCATAAAAATTCTGTACTGCGGACTGATGGCGCAACAGTACGAACCCCTCTCGGTCCAATGACAGCTGCCCGATCAGCGGCCGCGCATTGCGAATTTTCACCCAATGCTCTTCGCTCTCGCCGGTCCTGACAGGGACCCCAGCAGGAGGCTCGTAATTGTAGGCGACCGGCTTCTCCGCCATTGGAACGAGGAAGTTGAGCGGTGCGGTGATGCCCTTCAGATCGGCGACTGCCGGGCCGTCCATCATATCCTCCGCGTCTTGACTGTCGTGCCGGTTGAACCCTAGGCGAACGGGTTGTGACCGTCAACCAGCGGCAGGATTGTGCCAAAGCCGCCACGTTGCACGTGTTCCTAGGGACCAGGCTTCTCCGATCCCTCGGGAAGGGACAGAACTTCAATTGTTATCGGCCGGTAAAGCTTCAGGATATCGCTGGCGAATTCGACCTGCTCGTCGGTCACGACCCGCACGAAGACTGCTGTCTCGCCATCGCGAATATGGCTGGCGAAAGTTTCGCGGGCGTTTCCAACCAAGAGCGGGTCGAGCAGCATAGACGCAAGATCAGTCTCCAATGCCGGAGCAGGGCCGACCTCTTTTAGCACCCTATGTGCAATGTCGCTCGATGACAGACCCTCTGTGACGAGCCGATGGACCGTGTCCGAGGCGATACCGCTCGATTGAAACAGCCCGATGACCAAGCGCTCCGCCATGCGGCTCTCCCCTCACACATTCCGTCCCGGCGCCCAGGCCTCGGGGGCGCGCGGTTCGAGATCGGTAACGACATCAACGACGACCGGCTCGGCCGCCGCCAACGCCTCGGCGAGAGCGGGTGCAATCTCCGCCGGTTGCTCGACGCGGATGCCGCGCACACCGAAGCTCCTCGCCACCGCCGTGAAGTCGGTCGGTCCAAAGCGGATCAGCTCCTCTCCCCTGCCCGGCCGGTTGCCGGCGGCGCGCCGCACGCCAGTAAGGTTCTGGCCAAAGCCGGAATTGTTGTTGACGACGACTGTGACGGGAATCTGGTAGCGGTGCGTCGTTTCCAGCTCCGCGAGATGGTAATAGAACCCGCCATCGCCGGTAAAGCACAGCACCTTGCGCCCAGCCGCTGCACATTGGGCGCCGAGCGAGGCTGGGAACGCCCAGCCGAGCGATCCCGCCGCCCGCAAATAGGTCTGAGCGGCGCCGTTGAGCTCGATCATCGTGCCGGTCCAGATCCCGGAATAGCCGGTATCCGCGACCAGGACACCGTCGGCGGGCAGGGCTCTGGTGATCTCGGCGCACAGCCGCTCGACGCGGATCGGCGCGGCGTTGTTCTCGGTGAGCGGGGTCATCGTTGCCCGCCAATCGGCAACGATGCGCGAAGCGTCTTCTGCGAAGCTCCTGTCGCGTGCAGGCGTCCCAATGACCTCGACGAGACGGGCTAATGTCACTTTCGGGTCGCCGACAATGCCCGTCGTGTTCGGGTAGCTGCGGCCAATCTCCAACGGATCGGCCTCGATCTGGACGATTTTTGTGTCGCGCGGCGGCACCGCCCAGTTGAGCGTCACCTGATCGCCGGTGTCGCAGCCAACGAACAACACGAGATCGGCGCCGTGCACGATGCGGTTCGCCGGCGGCGCCGAGTAGCTGCCCGCGACGCCGGCCGAGAGCCGGTGCCGGGTCGGGATGATGCCACGCGCGCCGAGCGTGGTGGCGACCGGCGCCTGCAACGCCTCCGCCAATGCGAGCACCTCTGGTCCGGCTTGCGACGCCGCAGCGCCATCGCCGGCGACGATCAAAACCCGGCCGGCTGCGGTCAGTGCCGCTGCAGCGCGTTCGATATCGGCGGCGTCGGCAACCGGCCGATGCACCGGGATGCGCCGCGCCTCGGGATCGATGACCGGCGCCTCGCTCGTCTGCCCGAGCTCGATCACATCGCCTTGCAGGCCGCAAAAATCGAGGTGCGTCGGGCGTGACGTCTCCGCCAGCGCGGCGCGCCAGGCGAGCCGCAACAGACGCGGCAGTTCGGCCGTGGAATCGACCGGGGTGGAGAATTTCGTAACCGCAGCGAAAAGCGGCGCGTGCGCGATCTCCTGATAGGCATTGCGGTGCTGAAAGGCGGGCTCCTTGCGGCCGGTCAGCGCCACGACCGGGCTGCGGCCCAGATAGGGGTCCTGAAGGCCGGAAGCGAGATTGGCGGCGCCGACCGACTGCGCCATGCACACCCCCGGCCGGCGCGCGACACGGGCGTAGCCGTCGGCCATATAGGCCGCTGCCTTTTCCGAATGGGCGAGGATATGCGCCACTCCCAGATCGCCCAGCTGCAGCAAGGTGCGGCGCAATACCGACTCGACAAAGAAGACATGCGTGGTGCCGGCCCCGGCCAGCGCCCGCGCCAGCCATTCGGCGCCGTTCATCGATCCTTGCTCGCTCAATCTCGTCTCCTCCCACGGCTCATTGTCGCCCGGCAACCGATGCTCGCCTATTCGTCACGCCGGCGCAACGCCAGGGTCCATCTCGCCGTGACGCGAGCCGCTCATCTCAGTTATTCGGTGTTCTCGCCGATCGGCGGCGCCCGCTTCACAGCGACCGGCGAGTCGAACGGGCGTACGGGACAGCCGATCACGCAAAAACAACCGCGCGTCGGTGATGATATCGAAGATCGTTTCGCGATCGCGCAGATGGTGGGCGCGTGCGGCGGCCGAGGAGATTACCGCCATGCGGCTATTGTTCAGAACGGGATGTCGTCGTCGAGGTCGTTGACCGGCGTGCGCCCGCGGGCCGGCATCGCAGGTCCGGAGCCTCGTGGCTCGTCACCGAAACCCTCGTCGTAACCGGAGTCGATCGGCGGGCCGCCGGCGCCGCGGGCGCCACCCGCACCATCCAGCATCGTCAGCTCGCCGCGGAAGCGCTGCAGCACAACCTCGGTCGTGTAGCGCTCCTGGCCGCTGTTATCGGTCCATTTGCGGGTCTGCAGGGCGCCTTCGACGTAAATCTTGGAGCCCTTCTTCAGATATTTCTCCGCAATCTCGGCAAGCCGCTCGTTGAAGATCACGACGCGGTGCCACTCGGTGCGTTCCTTGCGCTCGCCCGACACTCGGTCGCGCCAACTCTCCGAGGTGGCGACCGCCAGATTGGCGATCCGCACGCCGTCTTGGGTTGATCGGATCTCCGGATCGCGACCGAGATTGCCGACCAGGATAACTTTGTTGACGCTACCAGCCATCGGATCACCGCACGCTCGTGGTCGTTGGGGACCCCATCTTACCAACCCCTACAAATGTTCCTACTTTATTCTGCATGGATACCTATCTCTCCCCCGTTTACGATCCGATCAGTGACCTCGAGCCAAGCACGCGGATAGCGGCGGCTTCCGCCGCGGCCGAGGACCTCGGCCTCCTCGACGCCTATTCACGGGCCGTCATCGGCGCCGTCGACCTGGTCGGCCCCGCGGTCCTTCATCTTCAGATCAGCGGCGCCAAGGACGGCTCGGGCGGCGCCGGCTCAGGCGTCGTCTTTACCCCCGATTCGTATGTGCTGACCAACAGCCACGTCGTCAGCGGCGCGCGCAAGATCCAGGCGACCTTTCCCGACGGGCGCAGCCTGCCAGCGCACCTGATCGGCGACGACCCCGATACCGATCTCGCGGTCTTGCGCCTCGACGGCGAGACGCCGACCTTTGCCCGGCTCGGCGATTCGCGAAAGCTTCGGGTCGGCCAGCTGGTCGTCGCGATCGGCAACCCGTTCGGCTTTCAATGCACCGTTACCGCCGGCGTCGTCAGCGCCCTCGGCCGCTCATTGCGCACCCGCTCCGGGCGGCTGATCGACAGCGTGATCCAGACCGACGCTGCGCTCAACCCGGGGAACTCCGGCGGGCCGCTCGTTACCGCGTCGGGCGAGGTCGTCGGCATCAACACCGCGATCATCGGCATGGCGCAGGGCATCTGCTTTTCGATCTCGGCAAGCACGGTCGAATTCGTCGCGTCGCGGCTGATCCGCGACGGCAAGGTGCGGCGGTGCTATATTGGCGTGGCTGGACAGAACGCGCCATTGCCGCGCCGCGTCGTGCGCTTCCACGAGCTCATCCGCGAAACCGGCGTGCGCATCCAGTCAACCGCGCCCGACGGCGCGGCGCGCGCCGCCGGATTGACCAGCGGCGACATCATCGTTGCGGTCGACGGCATTCCGGTCGGCGATGTCGACGAATTGCACCGGCTGATGACCGAGGAGCGGGTCGGCAAGGCGGTCCCCGTGACCGTGCTGCGGCTGTCGCAAAAACTCGACATCGTCGTCACTCCGCGCGAATCGCCGCCGCGTCCGGTGGCGTGAAATGCCCCTCACCCTAGCCCTCTCCCCGGATCCGGGGAGAGGGAATCCCAACAATGCTCCCTCGCTCCGCGCGACCGGGGAGAGGGTCGGGGTGAGGGGCGAGGGTGGTAGCGTCGAGACCCTACCCGCGCTAATTTCAGAACTATGCAGCAGTTGATCCGGATCCGCGGCGCGCGCGAGCACAATCTCAAGAACATCGATGTCGACCTGCCGCGTGACAGCCTCGTCGTGATCACCGGCCTCTCGGGGTCCGGCAAGTCCTCGCTCGCCTTCGACACGATCTATGCCGAGGGGCAGCGCCGTTATGTCGAGAGCCTGTCGGCTTATGCCCGGCAATTCCTCGAATTGATGCAGAAGCCCGAGGTCGAATCGATCGAAGGGCTGTCGCCGGCGATCTCGATCGAGCAGAAGACGACCTCGCGCAACCCGCGCTCGACGGTCGGCACGGTGACCGAGATCTATGACTATATGCGGCTGTTGTGGGCGCGCGTCGGCGTGCCCTATTCGCCGGCCACCGGATTGCCGATCGTCAGCCAGACGGTGTCGCAGATGGTCGATCGGGTCCTGGCGATGCCGAAGGGCACCCGGCTCTACCTGCTGGCGCCGATCGTGCGCGGCCGCAAGGGCGAATACCGCAAGGAACTGGCCGAGCTGCAGCGGCGCGGCTTTCAGCGCGTCAAGATCGACGGCAAGATGTTTGAGCTCGACGAGGTCCGCGGGCTCAATAAGAACCTGAAGCACGACATCGAAATCGTCGTCGACCGCATCATCGTCGATAGCGAGCTCGGCAACCGCCTCGCGGATTCGTTCGAGACCGCCCTCGAGCTCGCCGATGGCATCGCGATCACCGAAAACGCCGATACCGGCGAGCAGACGATCTTCTCCGCGAAATTTGCCTGCCCGGTCTCCGGCTTTACGATCCCGGAGATCGAGCCGCGGCTGTTCTCGTTCAACAACCCGTTCGGCGCTTGCCCCTCCTGCGACGGGCTCGGGACCAAGCTCTATATCGACCCCGATCTCGTCGTGCACGACCCCCGGCGGAGCCTCGCCGAGGGCGCCGTCAGCCCTTGGTCGCATTCAAGCTCACAGTATTACACGCAGACGCTGGAGAGCATTGCCCGCCACTTTCGCCGGAGCATGCATACGGCGTGGCAGGACCTGCCGGAGAAGATGCGGCGCACGATCCTCCACGGGTCGGACGGTGAGCCGATCAAGATGACCTATGACGACGGGCTGCGGAAATACACGACCGAACGGCCGTTCGAGGGCGTCTTGCCGAACATGGAGCGGCGCTTCCGCGAGACCGACAGCGCCTGGATCAAGGAGGAGTTGGGACGCTACCAAAGCGCCAAGACCTGCGAGGTGTGCAGTGGCAACCGTCTCAAACCCGAGGCGCTCGCCGTCAAAATCGCCGGCCGGCACATCAGCCAGGTCGCAGCGCTGTCGATCGCCGAGGCCGGCACGTGGTTCTCCGGGATCAGTGGCGACCTCACTCCGAGCCAGCGCGAGATCGCGCAGCGGATCTTGAAAGAGATCAACGAGCGCCTCGGCTTCTTAAAAAATGTCGGTCTCGAATATCTGACCTTATCACGCTCCTCCGGCACGTTGTCAGGTGGCGAGAGCCAACGTATTCGCCTCGCCTCGCAGATCGGTTCCGGGCTGACCGGGGTCCTCTATGTTCTCGACGAGCCCTCGATCGGCTTGCATCAACGCGACAACGGGCGTCTGCTCGCGACGCTCAAGCGGCTACGCGACCTCGGCAATACGGTGATCGTCGTTGAGCATGACGAAGAGGCGATCCGCACCGCCGATTGGGTCGTCGATATGGGGCCGGGTGCCGGGATCCATGGCGGACATGTCGTCGGCGAGGGCACGCCCGAAGCGATCATGGCCAACCCGGAAAGCATCACCGGGCAATATCTGACCGGTAAGCGCGAGATCCCCGTGCCGCCGATCCGCCGAATGGGCCACCCCGGTCAGATCTTGCGGATCCTCGATGCGCGCGGGAATAACTTAAAGGGTATCACCGCCGAGATTCCGCTCGGCACCTTTTGTTCCGTGACCGGGGTGTCGGGCGGCGGCAAGTCGACCTTGATTGTCGAGACGCTGTACAAGGCGCTCGCCAAGCGGCTCAATAACGCTCGCGAGCAGTCCGCGCCGCTCCGCGGGCTCGAAGGGGTCGAGTTTCTCGACAAGATCGTCGACATTGACCAGTCGCCGATCGGCCGCACGCCGCGTTCGAACCCGGCGACTTATACCGGCTGCTTCACGCCGATCCGCGATTGGTACACCGGGCTCCCCGAGGCCAAGTCGCGCGGCTATCTGCCCGGGCGCTTCTCGTTCAACGTCAAGGGCGGGCGCTGCGAAGCCTGCCAGGGCGACGGCGTCATCAAGATCGAGATGCACTTCCTGCCGGACGTCTATGTGCAGTGCGATGTCTGCAAAGGTAGACGCTACAACCGCGAGACGCTCGAGGTGCTGTTCCGCGGCAAGAGTATTGCCGACGTGCTCGACATGACCGTCGATGAAGGCGCCGATTTTTTCCGCGCCGTGCCGGCGATCCGCGACAAGCTCGTGACGTTGCAGCGGGTCGGGCTCGGCTATATCCATATCGGCCAGCCGGCGACGACCTTGTCGGGCGGCGAGGCGCAGCGCGTAAAGCTGGCCAAGGAGCTCTCCCGCCGCGCCACCGGCCGGACCCTCTACATCCTCGACGAGCCGACGACGGGCCTGCATTTCGACGATGTAAGAAAGCTCCTCGACGTGCTGCATGCACTGGTCGAGGCCGGCAACACCGTGCTCGTCATTGAGCACAATCTCGAAGTCATCAAGACTGCCGACTGGATCATCGATCTCGGCCCCGAAGGCGGCGATGCCGGTGGTCGCATCGTCGCGACGGGTACTCCCGAGGACGTGGCGCTGTGCGAGGACAGCTACACCGGCCAGTATCTGCGCCCCTATCTCGAGCGCCGACCAGCCCAGCGTCGCCGCGCGGGATAAGAAACAGAATGAGGCGGGCTATCGGAGCCTCGTTCAGAGGCCGTTGCCCCACCGGCGTGCTTGCTCCTCGGCATCGTGATAGGCCGGCGTCGCCCCGCGTGCGGCCCGTGCGACGCCGGCGAGAAGAGCCGCTTCGCCAACATCATCTCCTGCTGACGTCGAGCACCGATATCGGCTGCTATGTGCCTGCTTTCGGCATTCGAGGGGGCCCTTGGCCCGCACCCAGTCCGCTACTTTCTCCAAAGACGGAAGCACGTAATGGGCCCCTGGACGGATACCCCACAAGTGGACGGTCTTGTTCCCGACAACCCATGTCGTCGCATCGGTGACCTGGGTCACGGTACCGGATACGATTTCGGTCGAGGCCATCGCAAACCGCTTCGGTGCAGAATAGCTCTCGCCCCGTCCGTTGATCGGCTCTCCGTCATGCTCCGCTGAGACGCTGAGGGCTTGCGAGGTCGCGTCAGGCTGCGTTGTCAGCTCGGCGGGAGCACATTTCGCGCCGGAATCAGAGATAACATCTCGAGGTGAATGGCTCAGCGAGTAAAGGCCAGCGCCGAAGAAAGCACCGATAGTCGCAGCGGCGACCAGTGCCACGCAAAGAAGATAGAGAAGACCGCCGACCCGAAACTCCTGCTCGGGACTCGGAGCCCCGAAGCCCGAGGCTGATGCGCTCGCTCCGACTGCGATATCCGACAGTCCACTCGGTTTTCGGGGAACCTCACTTCGCCGATCGATAGATGGCCACATGCGCCGGAGCCTACGTGTGGACACCGAGTGGCTGCGATTTGGCGATCCATCGAGCGAGGGGTCAACTAAGGTTTGATTCGACATATCCCAACTCCCCTCATTCGGGCCGATTCGCTATCGGTGCCCGAAGACGGCTGGAGAACAGTTGAAGATTCGGCCGCCATTTCCCTTGAAAGGTTAATAAATTATTAAATGCAACGCAAAGGTTAATAGTGGTGATTTCCGCTGTGCTCGGCGCCGACCTCTCCCGGTCGGCAGTTCGGATAATCGCCCCCTATCCTCGGCACGGCCGGGTCCGTGAGCCCGGGGTCTTTCATCGCAATCCGAGCCGCCGCCTCGGGGGCGGGCGCAGCTTGCAAAACAGATGGTTGGGATCAAGCCAAGCTTGTCTCGGCCAGCCGGATCTTACAGCCGCGGCGCGACGCTATTGGACTCGCGCTGAGGGACCTTTCGGAGTGCCGCGCGAACCGCTGCAGCCAACGTTTCGAGCGTAAACGGCTTCTTGACCAAGGTCTCGTGGCCGAGGGACTCCGCGAACCGGGACATATCCGCATAACCGCTGGCGAACAGCACTTTGAGGTCAGGCCGGTTGCAGCGCGCCAAGCGGATCGTATCGATGCCCGATAATCCAGGCATCACCAGATCAATTACTATCAGGTCGCAGGGTTCGCCTCGTTCGAGGATAGCCAATGCGTCTTCGCCGCTCCGGGCTTCGGCTACGCTACAGCCGATTTCTCCCAGATCTTGAGCGATCACCCAGCGAACATCGGGATCATCGTCCACCACGAGGATGTGGGCTCCTGCGATTTCCGCGACCGACCCGCTTCTGGGCCGCGCCAACGTCACCTCCGCCGTCGCGCGCGGCAAATAAATCTGCACCGTCGTCCCCTCGCCCAACCGGCTGCAAATGCGCACCGTGCCGCCGGATTGGCTGACGACCCCGAACACCATCGACAGGCCCAGTCCCGTCCCCTTGCCGATTTCCTTGGTCGTGAAGAAGGGCTCGAAAGCGCGCTCGATGACTTCGGGGCTCATTCCGGTCCCGGTATCGTGCATCGCCACCAGGACACAATCTTGGTCTGCCAGCTCGTCCGGAAGTTTGTCGCTTATCGCAGCAATGTTCACGGTTTCGATCGCGACTTTACCGCCCCCGGGCATGGCGTCGCGCGCGTTGATGGCGATGTTGAGGAGCGCCGTTTCGATCTGACCAACGTCGACCAGAACCGGCCAGAGCCCGGGCGCCAAGGCATGGCTGATCTCGACGGAAGGACCGATCGATCGGCTCAGCATCTGGGTGATCTCGACGATGATGGTGTTGAGGTCCGCAGCGACCGGATCGAGGCGCTGTTTACGCGCGAAGGCGAGAAGCGACTCGGTGAGCTGTGCGCCTCGTGATGCACCATGCTGTGCCGTGCGGAGCAAGCGTAAGCTGCTCTCGTCGGAAATGCGCGGTTCGAGCAGCGACAAGGACCCAGAGATAGCGGCCAACAAGTTGTTGAAATCATGCGCGACACCGCCGGTCAGCTGCCCCATCGCTTCCATCTTCTGGGCTTGCAGCAGCGCCGACTGAGCTTGCTCTCGGGCGTCGATCTCCGCCCGCAGCCGCTTATTGGCGGCGGCGAGTTCATGTGTGCGTTTAGCCACCATGCTCTCGAGCTGCTCTCGATTACGCGCCAATGTGGCGGCAGTGGTCCGGAGCGCGTCGCCGACCTGGTCAAGTTCACGTACCCCGCCGCTCACCCGGCCGACCGGTTCGCCGCTTCCGAGTGCCTTGGTAGCGGCTGTCAGTGCCTCGACCGGCCGCCGGATTGCCCCGGCCATCCATCGAGCTAGGACGAGGCTCAACGCGAGGGCAGCAGCCCCGCCGCCGAAGATTACCGACCGCGCCCGGCGAAGCGGTGCCTCGACAAATTCGCTTGGGACGCCGATCGCCACTGTCCAGCCGGTCATCGACGATCGCCGGAATGTGGAATAAACGGGGACGCCTTCACTCGTCACACCGGGAAACCAGCTGCCCTCAACCGCCCAGGCCATGGCCTGCCGAAGGCTAGGTCCAACCGGCTTGCCGAGAAAGCGATCGGCCTCGTGATTGCGCGCTACGATAATGCCTTTGCGATCGAATATTCCGGCAATCCAATCCGGGGAGAGATCCTGTTCTTGCAGCAACGCTGCGAGAATTTCCGGCCCGATCCCCATTGCCAATACGTAGACGACCTGCCCGTCGCGGAATACCGGCACTCCCACCACCAGGATCGGGCGCCGCAGGACGGCCCCCATGATCAGATCGGAGATCTGCGGTTTGCCCGCCGCAACGACGCGGTCGAGCATCTCGGTGTTGGTGGCGTGGGGGAGCGGTTCGCCGAATAACCGGGCCGTGCTGAGGAGCTGTTGTCCGCGGGTGTCGTGCAAGACGATCGAGGTGCCTCGAATCGCCAGCGCCGCCCGCATTTGCTCGTCAAAGGCGCGGAAATCGCCGGTCTGCAGGCTCGGCGAAGTGGCAAGCACCTGAAGCTCCGCCTGGATCGCTCCGAATTGGCGATCTACGTCGGCAAGAAAGCTCCCGATTCTCTGCCTGACGTCACTCTCGATCTGAGCACGGCGGTCATCGACCATTCGGAGCATGGTTATGCTCGCGAGCGCAACCAAGGGGAGCACCGTCACGAGGGTCAGCAGCGTGAGCCGCGCCTGAATACCCAGCGTATGACGACGCCGCAGGATCCTTGTCACAGCTCCGATTCCCGAGGCCGTCAGTGCGCCGCTACCTCCTTAGAAGACCACCAAGGGCGTGACCTCTGCGGCTGCATCGAGAAGCGCCGCCTGTCCACGAGCGTAGGCGCATCAAAAAGACTTCGCAATCGTCAAAAACTTGTCCAGTCTCGCTCTCTCGCTAGGCGAAACCCCGCCATGCGCTCCCACGCCTGGTTGGCGCAGGCGACATCGTAGGCGGCGCTGCGCTCGTTGGCAAAGGCGTG
>Ga0310910_10000063_pt1 | contig 43795 bp, 42 predicted proteins | sample GREbulkMGHF172_FD_203448 | JGI IMG/M metagenome (GOLD analysis project Ga0310910, IMG submission 203448) | Lab enrichment of tropical soil microbial communities from Luquillo Experimental Forest, Puerto Rico - GRE.bulkMG.HF172 | ecosystem: Environmental > Terrestrial > Soil > Tropical forest >... | reverse complement strand
AGGGACACTAGCAACGATATGATTCTAGTGCCGCTTTTGAACCCGAAGTTCGCAAACACCCTTGCCGCCCGACCGTGCGAACTTCGGGTTCGCGGCACTAGCCCGTTCCGCCGGTACTGAGTGTCCGCAGCCCTCCGTTGGAACGGCCAAAAAAGAAGACCCCGGCGCCCAGAGGGGCCAGGGTCTATTCGCCGGATGGGTGAGGGGTTGGGGGCTGGGGGGCACTCCACCCGGCGTCGGCTGTCCAACGCCCCGGCCAGCGACCGGTTCCGGGGCAATGAAATTATTTTTTCGTGGTTGCCTTTTCGGAGCGCCGGCGGTGGCGTGACCGGCTCCCATCTCTTCCACGGGCTGGCAGTTTGACCCTCCTTCCGTCGGGAAACTCCAGATAGCGCAAATGGATACGCAGATGGCCGCCGTTGCCGCCAGAGGCCTCTACGACATACCGTGTGCCGATCGGAAAGCGCTCGGGAAGGTGACCCGCGAGCCGATTCATGACGAACTCCCTCAAACTCCCTGGAACCAGGCCCCAATCCTCATTCCGGACACCGGTTCCTCGGCGAGACGGCAAAAACGGTGAATCGCTGTGAATGGCTGTGGAGAAGCCGCAAAACGCGGCTCTCGATGGATTTTGGCCCAGACCCGGATCCCTAAACGGGATGCACGTCGGTGCTGCTCAGAACTCGAAGCCGTTGTCTTCCGCGAGCGTCTTGAGCGGCGTCTCGGGGCGAGCACCGAGATGCTGGATCACCTCGGCGGCAACCAGGGCGCCCAGCCGTGCCGAACTGCGGTGGTCGGCATCGCGCGATAGCCCCACCAGGAAGCCGGCCGCAAACAGGTCGCCGGCGCCGGTGGCATCGACCAAGCGCTCGATCGGGCTTGCGGGAACTGCCTCGGTGGATTCGCGGGCGACAACCAAGCAGCCTTTCTCGCTGCGCGTGACCACCGCAAGCCGCGCGTCATTGCGCAGCGCATTGAGCGCAGTGTCAAAATCCGCGGTCTGGTAAAGGCTGTGCAGTTCGTGCTCGTTGGCGAAAACGAGATCGACAGTCCCGCGCCGGATCAGATCGAGAAACTCCGCACGGTAGCGATCGACGCAGAACGCATCCGAAAGGGTGAGCGCGACCTTCCGGCCGGCCGCGTGCGCGATATGCGCCGCCTTGAGGAACGCCTCTTTGGCCGGCTTAGGGTCCCACAAATAGCCCTCGAGATAGATGAATTGCGCCGCGGCGATTGCATCGGCATCGACATCGTTTGGATGCAGGTCCTGCGCCGCGCCCAAATAAGTGTTCAGAGTGCGCTCGCCGTCCGGCGTCACCAGGACGTAACAGCGACCGGTTGAGGGCCCGGCGGAAGAGGGTGGGGTAGTAAATGACACTCCCGCGGCGCGAATGTCGTGGGCAAAGACGCGACCGAGTTCATCGTCTTTCACTCTGCCGATGAAGGCGGCACGCAAGCCAAGACCCGCTACGCCGACAACGGTGTTGGCGGCCGAGCCGCCGGAGACCTCCACGGCCGGACCCATGGCGTCGTAAATTTTCGCGGCCTGCGCCTCGTCGATCAGCTGCATGGCCCCTTTGCGCATCTTGTGCCGGATGAGGAAATCCTCGTCGGTGCGCGCAATCACATCGACGATGGCATTGCCGATCGCGAGCACGTCGAAAGCAGCCGAAGCCATACCGGTGTTTTCCTGTGAAGGCGCGCACTATAACGGCCGAATCGATCCCGGCAACGGAATGCGCTGGCATAGCGCGGCCCGATATGCGCTGCCGGTTTTGCACTGATGGCCCATCCGCCGTCCCCTTGCGCCACCGGCTTGCGCCGTGCCATCTGGCGACGCAATCGGGAAGTTTCGCGCATGGGTTTCAAGCAGCGGGTCTTTTCCGGCGTCCAGCCGACCGGCAATTTGCATCTCGGCAATTATCTTGGCGCGCTCGTCAAATTCGTCGCGCTGCAGGAGAACTACGATTGCATCTATTGCGTGGTCGACCTGCACGCGATCACGGTTTGGCAGGACCCGGCCGAATTGCCAAAGGCGACACGCGAGGTGACCGCGGCCTTTCTCGCCTGCGGGATCGATCCGAAGCGGCATATCGTATTCAATCAAAGCCAAGTGGCGGAGCATGCCGAGCTCGCTTGGGTGTTCAATTGTGTCGCCCGGCTCGGTTGGCTCAACCGCATGACGCAATTCAAGGAGAAGGCCGGCAAAGACCGCGAGAACGCCTCGGTCGGCCTTTACGCCTACCCGACGCTGATGGCGGCCGACATTCTCGCCTATCGCGCCACGCACGTGCCGGTGGGAGAGGATCAGAAGCAACACCTGGAGCTTTCCCGCGACATCGCGCAGAAATTCAACAACGATTTTGCCCGCTCGATCCAGGCGCATGGTTACGGCGATGCTTTCTTTCCCCAGCCGGAGCCGCTGATCCAGGGCCCGGCAACTCGGGTCATGTCGTTGCGCGATGGCACCAAAAAGATGTCGAAATCCGACGCGTCGGATCAGTCGCGCATCAACTTGACCGACGATGCGGACGCGATCGCGCACAAGATCCGCAGGGCAAAAACCGATCCCGACCCGCTGCCGCCCGAGGAGAAAGCACTCGAGCACCGGCCCGAAGCAGACAATCTGGTCGGCATCTATGCGGCGCTCGCAGGAATGAGCAAAGCCGAGGTGCTTCAGAAATTCGGAGGTGCCCAGTTCTCCACGTTCAAGGCGGCGCTGATCGAAATTATGGTCGCCAAGCTCGCGCCGATCAACGCCGAGATGCGGCGCCTCGTGGCTGATCCCGTGTACATCGATTCGGTGCTCACCGAGGGCGCCACTCGCGCCCAGATGATCGCCGCCGATACCATGAAGGCGGTCAAGGACATTATCGGTTTCGTGCGCCGCTGACCGCATCCATCCCCGGCGCCGGCGCCTGCACCCGCGCGCCGCCGCGGCGCACTTGTACCGCCACCGAACCCCGTGGCAGGATTCCCGGTTCTTGCGACCGACGAGCGTCACCGAAACTCCATGACCAAGAGGCGCCGCAGCTATGAGGCCGGCCACTCGCCGAAGTTCATGGTGGTCATCGACGACTCGCCCGAATGCGACCGGGCGCTTTATTTCGCCAGCCGCCGCGCGCTGCGCATCGGCGCCACCGTGCTCATGCTGCGAGTGATCGAAACGCACGATCGCAATCAGCAATGGCTCGGCGTTGCCGACATCATGCGCGCGGAGGCGAACGAGGAGGCGAATGCGGTGCTCGATCGACACGCCGCGCGCTCGGCCGCTATCGTCGGCGTGATGCCGCAACGGGTAATCCGCGAGGGCGAGAAGGTATGGGAGGAAGTCCTAAACACGATCGAGGACGATGAGGACATCGCGATCCTCGTGCTCGCCGCAGCCCCGGGGAAAGACGGACCGGGTCCGCTCTGCGCCAGCATCGGCAAGAATGCCGGCGACTTCCCGATACCCGTGGCGATCGTTCCCGGACACCTCAGCGATGAGGAGCTTGACTCCATGTCGTGAGGTGGTGCCGCAGGACCGCACTGGATGACCTGCTGCCTTGAACTTCCGCGGCGCACCGCCACCTATTACTATGACAAGGACTTTTCCGCGCAGAACTGCTGTTGCGCGGGCTAAGGAGCCGGCCATGTTCATTCAAACCGAACCGACCCCGAATCCGGCGACGCTCAAATTTCTGCCCGGCCGTGCGGTGCTGGCGAGCGGCACGCTCGACATGCGCGACAAGGAGGCTGCGGCACAATCGCCCCTTGCCGAGCGTCTGTTTCAGATTCCGGGTGTTTCGGGCGTTTTCTACGGCTCGGACTTCATCGCTGTAACCAAGGCCGTCGGCGAATGGCAGCAGCTCAAGCCTGCGATCCTCGGTGCGATCATGGAGCATTTCATGTCGGGCGCGCCGCTCGTGGGCAGCGCCGACGCCGCGCCAGCAGCGGAGCGCGAAGAGTTCTTCGAGGCCAAGGATGCCGAGACCGTCTCTACGATAAAAGAGCTGATCGAAACGCGGGTGCGACCAGCCGTGGCGAATGACGGCGGCGATATCACCTTCCGCGGATTCAAGGACGGCGTGGTCTATCTGGATATGAAGGGAGCCTGTTCCGGGTGCCCGTCTTCCACGGCGACATTGCGCCATGGCATCCAGAACTTGCTGCGTCACTATTTGCCTGACGTGGTCGAAGTCAGGCCGATGTGAGCAAAATAACGACGGACGTCCGAAGACGAGAGACCGTCACGAGCCGTTTCTGAGTCGCTCTTTCTGAGCGTCTGTCTTCTTTCACCTGGTTGCCGCTGCGCATGCGCGTCCTCGCCATCGATACCGCACTCGCGGCCTGCTCGGCCGCCGTGTTCGATGGGGAGCACGATACAATCCTCGCCAGCGAGACGCTGCCGATGACGCGCGGTCATGCCGAAGCCGTGATGCCGCTGATTGCCCGCGTCATGGAGCAAGCCGCCACCGACTTCACCGCGCTCGACCGTATCGCTGTCACCGTTGGCCCCGGCAGCTTCACCGGCCTACGGGTCGGGATTGCGGCCGCCCGCGGCATCGCGCTCGCGGCTGCCAAGCCGGCGATCGGCCTCTCCACGCTGGCAACCTTGGCGGCTCCGCTGATTTCCGAAGACCACGGGAGCCAAGTGGTGGCGGCGATCGATGCTCGTCACAGCCACGTCTACCTGCAGGTGTTTGGCACCGGCGGCCGCAGCCTCGTCGGGCCGCGCATCGCGACGTTGCGCGACGCGGTTCGCGCCGCGACGGCAGATGGTGCCCGCATCGTCGGATCGGCTGCCGAGAAGCTGGCGGCCGGCTGGCCGCGCGAAGCCGGTCAGCCGTTATCCGTTGAACAGCGCGAGGCCCCCGACATCGACTGGGTGGCGCGGCTTGGCGCCGCTGCCGAGGGATACGGCCCGCCCAAACCGCTTTATCTCCGCGCGCCTGACGCGCGCCCCCAATCCGCAGCTCAGCTTCCGCGCCGATGATCGCGATCATCAGCCGCCTGTTCGCGCGCAGCGAGCCCGTTCTTGCCGAGGCGGGCCCACGGGATTCCGCCGCCCTGGCCGTGCTTCATGGCGCGTCGTTTCATCGCGGTTGGAGCGAGGGCGAATTCGAACAGCTGTTGTGCAATCGCAATGTCGTCGCCCATCGCGCCGCAATCGGCGACACGCTTGCCGGATTCATTCTCTCGCGCTTCGTCGCAGGCGAGGCAGAAATCCTGTCAGTCGCGGTAGCCGCCTCGCGCCGCGGCAAGGGATTGGGGCGGCAATTGCTTGATCTTCATCTGCGGCGGCTCGCCGGGTTCGGCACGCGCACGGTCTTTCTTGAAGTTGACGCGAACAATGCGCCGGCGCTGCGTCTCTATGAACGCGCAGGTTTCCGCCGTATCGGCCGCCGCGAGGGTTACTATCCGGCCGGCAGGGGCTCAGCCGCACTGATTCTTCGCCGGGACCTGGCAGCATAGGGACACCGGAAACTCGCGGGATAATGCGACCACGGACCGCACATGCAGCAACTGAAAGGATCGCGATTTCCCGGGCTCGCATCGCAACCTGCACCGGCACGGCATCGCTGAACGCGGTGGATTTGGATGGCCTTCCCGTGATATTGCCAACAGAAGGAGAGCGTCGTGAACGCGCCGAAGCCGAAAGACATCGAGGCGCTGTGCACCGCCAAAGGCATGCGGATGACCGAACAGCGCCGCGTGATCGCACGCGTTCTCGCTGCGGCGGACGACCATCCCGATGTCGAGGAACTCTATCGCCGTTGCTCAGCGGTCGACGATCACATTTCCATTTCAACCGTGTATCGCACCGTGCGGCTGTTCGAGGATGCCGGCATCATCGAGCGCCACGAGTTCCGCAACGGTCGCGCGCGCTACGAGCAGATACCCGAAAGCCATCACGATCACTTGATCAACTTGCGCACCGGCGAGGTCATTGAATTCCAGTCAGAGGACATCGAGCGCCTTCAATCCGAGATCGCGCGGCGCCTCGGCTATCGTCTGGTCGACCACCGGCTCGAACTCTACGCGCTTCCGCTCAACGACAGGTCGAAGCCTTGACGATCGCTGCAAAAGGCAAGCGGCGGCAATGACGTCACGGCCCGCCGCGCTTGCTCTCGCCATTGCTGTGTGCGTGTCGGCGGTTCAAGCCGGCGCCCAGAGTTCGAATTATCCCGATCGGCCGATTAAGATTCTGGTGGGCTTCTCGGCCGGCGGCGGCACCGACGTGGTTGCCAGAATTCTTGCTCAGAAACTAACTGAGACGTTTGGCCAAACTGCGGTCGTGGAAAATCGTACCGGCGCCAGCGGCCTGATCGCGGCAGAAGCCGTCGCCAAATCGGCGCCCGACGGATACACGCTCATGATGGGCAGCCAGACCACGCTTGCCGTCGCGCCGACGCTTTATCGAAAGACCGCGCTCGACGCGAGCAGGGACTTTGCCGGAGTGGCGATGAGCGGCATTTCGCCACTCGTCCTCGTGGTGCATCCCTCGGTGCCGGCACGATCGGTCAATGACATCATCGCGCTTGCCAAGGCAAAGCCGGGCACGATCAATTTCGGCTCGGGCGGCCTCGGCACCACGCCGCATATGACCGGGGAGTTGTTCGCTTCCGTAGCAGGCATCAAGCTGACGCACGTCGCCTACCGTGGAGAAGCGCCGGCCATCAACGATCTCATCGGCGGGCAAATCCCGCTGATGTTCGCGAATCTGTCGGCTGTCATCGGCAATATCCGAGTCGGTCAATTGCGGGCGCTCGCCGTCACCAGCGCGCAGCGCACCGCCGTGGCGCCGGAAATACCGACGGTGGCGGAGGCGGGGCTGCCAGGCTTCGCGGCGGCCACGTGGTTCGCGCTAGTGGCCCCTGCCGGCACCCCAGGTGAACTCCTGACCTTACTGAACGGACAAGTGAAACGCGCTCTTGCCGAGCCGGACGTCAAGCGGCGCTTTGCCGATCTCGGGATGACCGCCGAGGACAGCACGCCTGACGGACTCGACGCCTATATCCGATCCGAGATCGCGAAGTGGACGAAGGTGATCAGGGATGCCGACATTCGCGCGCCGGATTAGATTGCCACCCCGATCGTGTCGCTTCACATTAATGGACATCTTCTTTTCGTCCGACGACAGGAGGAAACATCATGGTGAGAAAACGGCCCAAGATCCGTCACCTCGCAATCATGACGCTGGACCCGGAACGCTTGGCAAAGTTTTACGAGCAAACGTTCGAGATGACCCGCCTGCCGGCAAAAACCGCCGCCGGCAGCAAGGCGATCTTCATGACCGACGGTTACATCACGCTTGCGCTGTTGGAGAACAAAGCGGAAGGCAAGCCGCCCGGGCTCAATCACTTCGGATGGCAGGTGGACGATCAAGACGAGATTGCGCGGCGCATGGCGAAAAGCGGACTCAAAGCTCCGGCCAAGCGGCCGGCGGACCGTCCTTATGCTGAGACTCGCGGCACCGATCCGGACGGCAACAATTTCGACCTGTCGGTGCAAGGCTACGGTGCGAACGAGGAGAAGGTGGCGGGCGAGAAAGCGCCGGCAGCGGTTTGAGCTCGACCGGCTTTTCCCGCTGAAGCGGGTGTGAAGCGCCACAACGTTGGTGCCGCTGCGCAATGGCAGAGCCGCGAATGCGCAGGTCAGCGCGTCAACGCCTCGAGCCTTGCGACGAACTCCTTGGGCGTGGCCATGAGGTCGGCCACACGCTGAGCAAGCTCGTGCCCGCGAACCACATTGATTGCGAAGCCTTGTTTCTCGGCCTCATCCCGCAACGCCGGATCCGCCATCGCGTCCTCGAAGGCTTGCCGAAGCGCGCGCACGCGCTCATCGGGAACCCGAGGAGGCGCAACGATCGGCCGCCCGAGTTCCACGCTCGACGAGTAGAGCGCAAGGATCCGACGTTGCTCGTCGGTCTTGGCAAATTCAAATATTGAGGGTGCTTGCAGATCGGACAGCCGCGTCTGTTCGGTATTGAACAGGAGCTTCATCTTGCCAGTCTCGATCCAGCCGGGGCGAGCGCCGCGCAACGCGTCGAGCGTCACGCAGATGCCCTGCAGCTCGCCCCGTTCCATCGCCAGCAAGATCGCGTTCGGGCTGCCATATCCCTCGACGAGCCTGAACTTCATACCCAACACCTTCGACAACAGAACCGGCGTTGTGCTCACCGCGGTGCCGGCGCCGGCGCCGCCCACCAGAAGCTCGCGTTCGAACAGGTCCGCCGCCTTCTGAACCGCTACACCGTCGATCGCAACGCAAACCCGGTGGCTCACATCGGGACTGCCCAGCCAGTGGAACTTGAGCGGATCGAACAGAATCCCTTTCTGTTGCACCAACGCTTGGTAGGAAAGATTGCGTCCAATCATGCCGATGACGGTTCCGTCCTGTTCGGCAACATTGAACAAGTGGTTTGCCGCGGTGATGCCGCCGGCGCCCGGCATATTCACCGCGATGAAGTTGGGATTGCCCGGCAGGTGCTTTCCGATGTGGCGCACGATGAGACGGGCCGAAAGGTCGTACTCGCCGCCGGCCATCGTGCTGATCACCATCTTGACCGTCTTGCCGCGATAAAATTCGCCAGGTGATTGGGCGGACGCGCTGCCTTGAGCGGGCAGCAAGAGAATTGCCGCGCTGAACGCCAGCGCGCGTTTGGGGAACAGTCGCGGAGGAGTTTGAACTGTGGAGACAATCATGGCGGCAACTCAGCCATTTCCTTTTGGCACCAAACCCGCTAAGAGTGAGGTGATTAGCCGACTGCGCCAGGCGCAAAATTCATCACATGACCGGATTGGTCGACACAGGTGTTTGAGCGCCGCACATCGATGCCGATTGGAATGAATAGGGCGCGGAAAGTCCACATCAAATCCTTCGGCTGCCAAATGAACGTCTACGATTCCCATCGTATGGCGGACGTGCTCGCGCCCGAAGGTTTCGTCGAGACCGCGCGCATCGCGGATGCCGATCTCGTCATTCTCAATACCTGCCACATCCGTGAGAAGGCCGCGGAGAAAATTTATTCCGAACTCGGCCGCGTTCGTGTGCTCAAGCAGGCGGCGGCACGCGAGGGACGCCGAATGACCATTGCGGTTGCGGGGTGCGTCGCCCAGGCCGAAGGCAAAGAGATCATGCGCCGCGCACCGACGGTCGATCTCATCGTCGGCCCGCAAAGCTATCATCGGCTGCCGGCACTGCTGGCGCGTGCGACGCGTGAAGGCACGGTAATCGACACGGATTTTCCTTCCGAGGACAAGTTCGACCATCTGCCGGCGCCGAGCCTCGACGCCACCCGCGCTCGCGGCGTTTCAGCCTTCGTCACCGTCCAGGAAGGCTGCGATAAGTTCTGCACGTTTTGCGTGGTTCCTTATACGCGCGGCGCCGAATCATCGCGGCCAGTCGACAAGATCCTTGCCGAAATCGAGCGTCTAGCCGATGCCGGCGTGCGCGAGATCACGTTAATCGGCCAGAACGTCAACGCTTATCACGGCGAAGGACCGGACGGCCGATCCTGGACGCTTGGTAGGCTGCTGGCGCGGATTGCCGAGGTGCCCGGGATCGCGCGCCTGCGCTACACCACCAGCCATCCCTGCGACATGGAGCCAAGCCTCGTTGCGGCGCACCGGGACCTGCCGAGCTTGATGCCCTATCTGCATCTGCCTGTGCAGTCGGGCTGCGATCGCATTCTCGCCGTCATGAAACGCCGGCACACGCGTGCGGATTACCTCAACACCATCGCACGATTGCGCGCCGCGCAACCGAACATGGCATTTTCATCCGACTTCATTGTCGGCTTCCCTGGCGAGCGCGCGGACGAATTTGGCCAAACCATCGCGCTGGTCGATGAAGTGGGCTATGCAGCCGCCTTTTCCTTCAAGTATTCCGCGCGGCCGGGAACGCCGGCCGCCGACATGCCAAACCAAATCCCCGATCAGGTGAAATCGGAGCGGCTCTATCGCTTGCAAGCGGCGATCGATGATCAGCAAATAGCCTTCAATACTCGGTGCGTTGGTCGCACCATGGAGATCCTATTCGAAAAGGCGGGACGCCATCCTGGTCAGATCGTCGGGCGCTCCCCATATCTTCAGCCGGTGCAGGTCATGGGACCCGCGACGATGATCGGTCAAATCGCCAAGGTGACCATTACGCAGACGAGCGCCAACAGTTTGTTCGGCGTGCTTGCGCAATCCCTCACCGCGTCCGCGCCGATGCCCATGGAAGGTTGACACTTGCGCTCGCCTCGATCGGAGCACGGCTCGTCCGGATTGTTGGCGTCGAAGCCCGGTGATGATGCCATCGCCTCTCAGATCGCGCTCGCCTTCGACGACAATCGGTTGGCGTCGCTGCTGTTCGGGCAATACGGGCAGAATCTCGCCCTGATCGAGCGCCGGCTCGGCGTAGTCGCCGACCAGCGCGGCAATCACGTGACCATCGCCGGATCAAGCGACGCGGTGGAGCATGCGCGGCGCGTTCTTGAGGGACTATACGAGCAGCTCAAGCGCGGCGACGAGCTCGTTGTCGGTGACGTCGAGGGCGCCATTCGCCTCGCCATCGCGCAGGGCTCGCTGTTCGACTACGACCCGGCGACGGCGCGGGCGAGCTTCGAGGAAATCAATTTGCGCAAGCGTGCCGTGCGTGCGCGCACCGCGGCGCAGGATGCCTATATCCGCGCGTTGCGCCGCCAAGCGCTGGTGTTCGGCGCGGGACCCGCAGGCACCGGCAAGACCTGGCTGGCCGTGGCCCACGCCGTGCAGCTGTTCGAACGCAAGGAAGTCGACCGCATCATTCTCTCGCGGCCGGCGGTCGAGGCAGGAGAGCGGCTAGGATTTCTTCCCGGCGACATGCGCGAGAAGGTCGATCCTTATCTGCGTCCGATCTATGACGCGCTCTATGATCTAATGGACGCGCGTATTGTCGAGCGCGCGCTGCAAACCGGCGAGATTGAGATTGCCCCGCTTGCGTTCATGCGCGGTCGGACGCTCTCGCACGCCGTCGTCATTCTCGACGAGGCGCAGAACACGACCTCGATGCAAATGAAAATGTTTCTCACGCGCCTCGGCGAGGGCAGCCGCATGATCGTTACCGGCGATCCGAGCCAAGTCGATCTGCCGCCGGGGCAGACCTCCGGGTTGGCGGAGGCCACGCGCCTCCTGGAAAACGTCGAGGGAATCGGACACGTCGCCTTCACGGCCGAGGACGTGATTAGGCACGAATTGGTCGCTCGCATCGTCGATGCCTATGACAGGTCGGCGCTCAACGCGATCCGAACGCGCGAGAGAAAGCCATGAGCTCCACTGCCGGCTTCAACCTCGGCGCCCGCGAGTGAGAGACCATGGTGGCCATGACGCGGAGCCGGCGCGCGCCCCGGGCGAGGCGCCGCCGGCCTTGTTCCTTGAAAATCGAGATCCTGGTCGACTGTAGGCGCTGGAGTAGGCAGCGTGGCGCTCAAGCGCTGTTGCGCCGGGCGGTGGCCGAGGCTGCCCGTGCATTGGCGACGGGTACGGGTCAGCTCGCGATCGTATTGACGGACGATTCGAACATCAGGTCGCTCAATCGTCAGTGGCGACGCAAGAACGCGCCGACCAATGTGCTTTCCTTTCCGGCCGCATATCGGAGCCGTCATTTCCCGCTAACGCAGAACCGCCGCAGAGCGGGGAAGCGGGACCGGCGCAGCGTGGCCGCGGCGCAGGTCGCCGGCGTCGGCCATGGAAAAACCGCCGGTGTGCCCCTTCTTGGCGACATCGTCATCGCCTATGAAACGACCAAGCGGGAAGCGCGTGCCGAGCGCAAGCCGTTTGCCCATCACCTGGCGCATCTGGCAGTGCACGGATTTCTTCATCTTGCGGGCTACGACCACGCAACCGACCGCCAAGCGCAGGCAATGGAGAAGCTGGAGGCAGCAATCCTCAGCCGGCTCGACGTTCCCGATCCCTACACCGGCACAAGTGCCGCGACGTGACATCTGAGCCAATGCCCGACCCCGACCCATCGAGTTCGAGCGAGCCGAGTCCGGCAACCAATCTACCGGTGCCGTATGCGAAGGCAGTCGCGCCGGCGCACGGCGAGAGCTGGTTCGTGCGGACGCTGCGCGCCGTCTTCGGCTGGAAACCGAGCACAATTCGCGCAGACCTTCGCGACGTGCTCGAAAATGGCGCAGGCGAAACCGGCTTTTCGCCAGCTGAACGAACGATGCTCAAGAACATTCTCGGCCTGCGCGAGCGGCGTATTGTCGACGTCATGGTGCCACGTGCCGACATCATTGCCGTGCAGCATGAGATTACGCTTGGCGAGTTGATGAAGGTGTTCGAGAGCGCGGGCCATTCCCGGTTGGTGGTCTATGAGGACACCCTCGATGATGCCATCGGCATGGTCCACATTCGCGATCTCGTTGCATTCATGACAATGTGCGCCGCGGCGAGTGCAAAGGCGAACAGGCGGCGCAAGCGGCCGTTCCCCGCAGGCCTCGACCTCAAGGCAACCGACCTGTCAGCGCCGCTTTCCGCCACGAAAATTGTGCGCGAGATTCTCTATGCACCGCCGTCGATGCCCGTGCTGGATTTGCTGGCCAAGATGCAGACCACCCGAATTCATCTTGCCCTCGTGGTCGATGAATATGGCGGCGCCGACGGGGTGGTTTCGATGGAGGACATCGTCGAGCAGATCGTCGGTGAGATCGCCGACGAGCATGACGAGGAGATCCGGCCGGGCATCGTTCGCCAGGCCGATGGTTCGTTCCTCGCCAACGCCCGGGCTTCCCTCGAGGACGTGACCGCCATCGTCGGCCCGGAATTCGAGGCCGGCGAGATCGGCCAGGAGGTGGATACCCTCGCGGGCTATGTCACCACCCGGATCGGGCGGGTGCCGGTGCGCGGCGAACTTGTGCCCGGCCCCGGCCGCTTCGAACTGGAAATCCTTGACGCCGATCCGCGTCGGGTGATGCGGCTGCGGATTTACCGCGGTCCCGAACGCGAGGGGACCGCCCCCGGGCAAGCGAAAGCTCCATCGCAGGGATTTCCCACCCCCGAGGGGTCCGTTGCCGGCGACACAGTGGGAGGCGGCGCCGCGGGGGAACCGAAAGCCGCCCGGCGCGGGTGACCGGTCGCCCGGTTCCATCGTTTGCGTTTTCTGGCATTTCAATGCTAAGTTGCATTTTGCAACCCACCCCTCAGACCTCGCCGACCCTCAATTGAAACCAACGCTTCAACCGCGAGCCACCAACCGGCCGCAATCACTTCCTGCACAGGAGAACATTATGGCTGCCAAGAAGGCTCCCAATCCCATCGACCGGCATGTCGGCAGCCGAGTACGCATGCGCCGGATGATGCTCGCCATGAGCCAGGAGAAGCTCGGCGACGCACTCGGACTCACTTTTCAGCAAGTGCAAAAATACGAGAAGGGCACGAACCGGATCGGCGCCAGCCGGCTGCAGCAGATCTCGCATATCCTGCAGGTTCCGGTCGCCTTTTTCTTCGAAGGCGCACCCAACCTGCACGTGGGGGGCGATGGGGCGAAGGAAGCACCGTCGCCGGCCTACATATCGGATTTTCTCGCCACCTCCGAAGGGCTTTCGCTCACGAAAGCGTTCATGCGCATCAAGCGGCCCAAGCTCAGGCGTCGCATTGTCGATCTGGTCGAGGAAATTGCCGGCGCGGATGACGATTAACAAGCCGCAGCCGCGCGGACCGATGGCGACGAGCCGTGGCTGCGTCGGCTCTCACCTGTGCGCCAGCGTCCTGCTGACGGCTTGACCGCACCCGGCGCCGCTGCAACAACACCGCACAATCTGCCGTTACCATCGGTCTGAGAGGGGAGAAGCTCAGTGTCGCGCGCGAGCCATCTGTTCACGAGCGAATCCGTCTCGGAAGGCCATCCCGATAAGATCTGCGACCAAATTTCGGACGCGATCCTCGACGCCTTCATCGAGAACGACGTCCGGTTGGGCATTGCCGATCAAAGCAAGGTGAATACTCGCCTCGGCTGCGAGACGCTTTGCACCACCAACAAGATCGTCGTGGCCGGCGAAGGCCGCGGCCAGCCTCCCTTGTTCAAGCAGTACGGCAACCATGCGGTGATCAACCGCGAGATGATTACCGAGATCGCACGCGATGTGGTGCGCGACATCGGCTACGATCAGGAAGGTTTCTCCTATCATGGCGCCGACATCGAAGTGCTGCTGCACGGTCAATCGCCCGATATCGCCATGGGCGTGGATGCGAAAAAGAAGAATGGCGAGGATCAGGAGGGCGCGGGCGATCAGGGCATGATGTTCGGCTTTGCCTGCACCGAGAGCGAAATCTACGAGAAGGGCTCGTTTATGCCCGCCCCGATCTATTTCGCGCACAAGATCCTGAAGGTGCTGTCGGACAAGCGCCGTTCCAAGCAGCTATTTGATTTGCAGCCGGACGCCAAAAGCCAAGTGACGGTGGAGTACGTCGACGGCAAGCCGGTGGGGTGCCGGAAGGTGGTGGTTTCGACCCAGCACAATGCGAAGACGCGCAACGGCAAAAAATACGCTCCCAGCATGGTCAGGGAGCTGATCGCCGATACCGTGGCTTCCGCATTGCCGGACGGCTGGATGCCCAAGAAATCGTCCGACTTTCTGGTCAATCCGACCGGCAGTTTCGTGGTCGGCGGTCCTGATGGGGATTGCGGCCTCACCGGGCGCAAGATCATCGTCGACACCTATGGAGGCTATGCGCCGCATGGCGGTGGCGCCTTCTCGGGCAAGGACCCGACCAAGGTGGATCGCTCGGCGGCCTATGCCGCGCGCTATCTCGCGAAGAACGTGGTCGCCGCCGGACTGGCGGAACGCTGCACCATCCAAATTGCCTACGCGATCGGCGTTGCCGACCCAATGTCGCTGCATGTCGACATGCACGGCACCGGCCTTATTGAGGAAAAGAGGTTACAAAAACTCCTGCCGGAAATTTTTCCCTTGCGGCCGACGAACATACGGCGCGCGCTCAAGCTGTCGCGTCCGATCTATCGGCGAACCGCGGCTTATGGTCATTTCGGGCGACCGCCGGACAAGGACGGCGGGTTTTCCTGGGAGAAGACCGATCTTGCGGACGCGCTCAAGCGCGCGATGCGTTGATCGTCATTTTTCGAAACGATCGGCAAGCCGCAGGCCAGGAACTAGCAGGCCAGGAACTATAAGCCGAAGCTGGGCTCGCAACCTTGATTGTCCCCCCGGCGTTGGCCGGGATGACGCGTCAATAGCTGCATTCTCGGCGTGGCGGTGTCGCTGATGGGCGCAATGCCGGATCGCAGGGGCGCATTTTTTGGCCGCCGCAAGGGGCGCCGCCTGCGGCCGCAGCAGGCGGCGCTTTTCGATACCCTGCTGCCGCGGCTGGCGCTCGAGCTAGACCTGCGGGCGGGCACACTCGAGTCATTGTTTCCATCCCCGGTCGATGAGGTACGCCTCGAAATTGGTTTCGGCGGCGGGGAACATCTCGCCCGCCAGGCGCAGATGCATCCGTGCGTTGGCTTTATCGGCATCGAGCCGTTCATCAACGGCATGGCCAAAATGTTGCGAGCGATCGCCACGCAAAATCTGTCGAATATCCGGCTCCACCACGGCGATGCCACGGAGGTGCTGGACTGGCTGCCGTCTGCCTCCTTGACGCGGGTCGACCTGATCTATCCCGATCCCTGGCCCAAGCCCCGACACTGGAAGCGCCGCTTCGTGCAAGAGCAGAGCGTCTGCGCGATCGCCCGCGTTTTGCGACCTTCAGGCGAGTTCCGCTTTGCTACCGACATCGCGGATTATGCGGCCTGGACGCTCAAGCACGTGATCCGATCGCCTGGTTTTGACTGGACGGCGAAGCGCCCTGACGACTGGCGAAAGCCGTGGCCCGGATTTGCCGGGACGCGCTATGAAACCAAGGCAAAACGGGCGGGACGCGAACCATGCTACCTGGTGTTTCGCAGGACTGAGCACCACGCCTGAAGCTCGGCCGCTACTGCGGCGTTGCCGCATCGTCACGGGTCAGGGTGAATTCCCAGAAGCGCCGGACGCGCAGCGCTGTCGCTGACGGTAGGCGTTGGAAATCCACCAGCGCGGTATCGAGTTGGGCATCCGAGATTCGCGCGCCGGCCGGACGCGCCATGATCGCTTTGGCGGTGTCCCACGCCCAGCCCGCCGATTTGCACAAAATGAGAATCGGACCTGGATGTTTGCTTCCCACCAGTTGCTCGACAACTTCGACCGGCACGGCGCAGAGGCAGGCGAGCGCAGATATCAGCTCTTGATACTTTCCTCCATTTGCCAGCTCACAGACGGCTGCTTCATCAAGCGTCGCGCCCGGGCTCGCGATCGGTGGGAGCTTCGCAGCCCTATTCGTCGCTTTGTGCAGCATATGGCTGAACAGGTGCGTCGGAAGATCCGGCCGCGATCCCACCTTCTCCGCCAATACGACGTCGTTTTCAGCGCGTTCCACCAGGCTGAAGAAGCTGTCGTCAGTGAGGCGCGCGCTGCAGTTTTCCGCAACGCTGCGCAGGACCTCGCAAGCGCCGCGGCGAACCAGCAATTCGCTCACCGGCTCCGCGATGTCGGTGCGCCGCGAAATCGCGAGCAGATGCGGCTGACCCTTTTGCGCGGCGATATCAACGAGATCGTCGTCAGCGAGCTGAGGCGATCTTTCGAGGATCGGGCCGGCGACTTCGATCGCGTCGTCGCGTGCCAGCAGTCGTATCACGCCAACGGGCGCGTTATCGAGCGACGCGAGGCGATCCGCGAATTCGCGCCGCGCCTCGAGATCGGCATCCATCAGGAGCCGACCAAGCACCTGATCAAACAGTCGGATATGATCGGCGTTGAAATCGTCGCGCGCGAGGAAAAGGCCGCCGATGCGTCGGACCATAATAGTGGCCCGGCGCGGGGGCGAACCGTTATGGATAGCCCGTTCCAGTTCGCGGATGAGCCAAGCCGGCGCCGACATGTCCGAGTGCCAATCGATCGATCCGCGCACGCGCGAGGGGCCCACAAAACGAAGGGAAACTAGAAGAGGAGTCTGAACGAAGGGTTAGCCATGAAGGCTGCCTCGGCCCTTGCGCCAGCACGCCAAATCGCTATATTTGCGGGGTCCAGCTTTTGGATATCTCATAACGATCGGATCTGATCCGGTCGGCTTTTGAGAGTGGGTTCCCCCGGGACCCGCTCTTTTTTGTTACCGATGGCAAAAGCTGCTCGCTCGGAAGCAAAATGGATGAACGAGACCAGCGATACCCAATGACGCGGTCGATCGATACGCCTCCCGCGGATGCCGAGCCGCGCCTGATCGCGGAGCAAGGGATCGCCGCTCGCGTGGCCGCGATCGTCGAGCCCGTGCTCGGGGGCATGGGCTACCGGCTCGTGCGGGTAAAACTTTCCGGATCGGGCGGGTGCACGCTGCAGATCATGGCGGAGCGGCCGGATGGGACGATGACCGTGGATGATTGTGAAGCGGTATCGCGGGCGCTTTCGCCGGTGCTCGATGTTGCTGACCCGATCGATCGGCCCTATCGGCTCGAAGTGTCCTCCCCCGGCATGGATCGGCCGCTGGTGCGACGCTCCGATTTCGAACGCTATGCCGGCCAGGTGATCAAGGTGGAAATGGCGGTCGCAATCCAAGGTCGACGCCGTTTTCGCGGGCTGCTGCTGGGCATCGAAGGCGATGCCGCGCGCCTGCGCCGTGACGACGTCGCGCCCGGCGAAGCCAACGAGATTCTGCTCGCGATCGACGGCATGGCCGAAGCCAAGCTCGTGCTGACCGACTCGCTCATTGTCGACTCGCTCAGGCGCGGCAAGACACAAGACAAGACACAAGAGAAGGCGTCGAAGGAGCGTACCCGTGTTTCGTCGCCGCTCGATGCTGCATCATCCCATTATCAGAACGAAGGAGAGTGACCGATGGTCGTAAGCGCCAACCGGCTGGAACTGTTGCAGATCGCCGACGCGGTCGCACGCGAGAAAGCCATCGACCGCGGCATCGTCATCGCCGCCATGGAAGATGCGATTCAGAAGGCGGCGCGGTCGCGCTATGGGAGCGAGACCGAAGTGCGCGCTGAGATCAATCCCAAGACCGGCGAAATGCGACTGTCGCGCCTGCTGCTGGTCGTGGATCAGGTGGAAAACGACGCGACGCAAATTTCCCTGGGAGATGCCAAAAAGCGCAATCCGGCGGCTCAGGTCGGCGACTTTATTGCCGAGCCGCTACCGCCGCTGGAATACGGCCGCATCGCCGCCCAGTCGGCGAAACAGGTGATCGTGCAGAAGGTGCGCGAGGCCGAGCGCGACCGCCAATATCAAGAATATAAGGATCGCATCGGCGACATCGTCAACGGCATCGTCAAGCGCGTGGAATACGGCAACGTGGTGGTCGATCTCGGGCGCGGCGAGGCGATCGTCCGCCGCGATGAGCTGCTGCCGCGCGAGACGTTCCGCAATGGCGACCGCATCCGCGCCTTTATCTACGACGTGCGGCGCGAGCCGCGCGGCCCGCAGATTTTTCTTTCCCGCACGCATCCACAATTCATGGCCAAGTTGTTCGCCCAGGAGGTTCCGGAAATTTACGACGGCATCGTCGAGGTGAAGGCTGTAGCGCGAGATCCGGGCTCGCGCGCGAAAATCGCAGTCATTTCGCGGGATTCGTCGGTCGACCCGGTCGGCGCCTGCGTCGGCATGCGCGGGTCGCGCGTGCAAGCCGTGGTCAATGAGCTGCAAGGCGAGAAGATCGACATCATTCCGTGGACGGCGGACCCCGCCAATTTTGTCGTTAATGCGCTGGCGCCAGCCGAAGTCGCCAAAGTCGTGCTCGACGAAGACCGCCAGCGCATGGAGGTGGTGGTGCCGGATCAGCAGCTTTCGCTTGCCATCGGTCGGCGTGGGCAGAACGTGCGATTGGCTTCGCAACTCACCGGCTGGGACATCGACATCGTCACCGAACAGGAAGAGTCCGAACACCGGCAGGCGGAGTTCGAAAAACGCAGCAAGCTGTTCATCGAGGCGCTCAACGTCGATGAAATGGTCGGCCAGTTGCTCGCTTCGGAAGGTTTCAACTCGGTCGAAGAGCTTGCGGCGGTGGAGGAGAAGGAACTCGCGGGCATCGAGGGCTTCGACGAGGACACCGCCCGCGAACTGCAGACCCGCGCGCGCGACTACCTCAACCGGCAGGAGGCGGAGCTCGACGCAAAGCGCCGCGAGCTCGGCGTCGAGGACGCGCTCAAGGAAGTTCCCGGCGTCACCAGTGCCATGCTGGTGCGGTTCGGGGAAAACGACATCAAGACGGTCGATGATCTGGCCGGCTGCGCCACCGACGACCTGTTCGGCTGGAGCGAGCGCAAGGACGGCGAGACGACACAATATCCCGGTATCCTCGACGGCTTTGATCTATCGCATGACGACGCCGAGGCTTTGATCATGCAGGCGCGCCTCAAGGCAGGTTGGATCAAGGAGGAGGATTTGGCACCGCCACCCGCAGAAGAGCCGGCGACCGAAGCAACCGTTGCGCCAAGCTGAGAACAACCGAATGCTTGCTCAAACGCACGACATCGCAGTCGACGCGGGGCCGCGGCGAGCGGGTTCCGCCCGGCAACGATTTTGCGCCGTCACCGGCACAGTAAAGCCGGTCGGCGAGCTGATCCGTTTCGTGGTCGGACCCGACGGCGCGGTGGTGCCGGATGTCAAATGCCGGCTGCCCGGACGCGGCATGTGGATCACCTCGACGCGGCAGGCGCTGCAAAGCGCTTTGGCGCGCAAAATCTTTGCCCGCAGCTTTCGATGCGATGTGCGAGCCGACGCCGATCTCGTCGAGCAGACCGAGCGGCTGCTGGAGCAGGCCGCGCTCGATGTGCTCGCCATGTGCCGCAAGGCGGCACGGACGGCGATCGGCTTTGGCAAAGTGGAAACAGCTCTCGTCCGCGAGCGCGTTACGGCGCTTCTCCACGCAACCGAAGCCGCCCCCGCCGGCACCCAAAAGCTCGCGGCGGCGCTCGGTCGGCGCGCAGACGCCGCACGAATATGCGTGTTCCATAGGTTCGCGTCAGCGCAATTGGATTTGGCACTGGGTCGGTCAAATGTGATACATGCAGCCCTGCTTGCCGGGCCGGAAAGCAACACGTTTGTGGCGCGCGTGGCGCGCCTCGAGCGGTTCCAAACCGGACCGGCTGCAATGCCGTACGGTACCCCGGTGTCTTGCGCCGAAATGGCGCGCAACGCCGCCGCGGCGCATATCGACGGCGGCGCATGAGAATTCGCGAACCGGCAATTGGATTGAGATCGGAATGGCTGAAACGACTGAAAAAACCGGCGAAAAGAAGCTGAGCGTCGTGCCCAGCAAAACGTTGAGCCTCAAAGGGCGCGGCGTTGAGCAAGGGGTGGTGCGCCAGAGCTTCAGCCATGGCCGCACCAAGGCGGTGGTCGTCGAGAAGGTGAAAAGTCGGGCCCCTGTCCGGTCCAAGGCCGAGGCCCCTCCTGCAGGCGCACCGGCCCGGCGCCCAAGCACGGCCAAGAGCGCGGCCGCTGCGGCACCAGCCCCGGCGGCCGCCCCGACCAGTCCGGCACCAAAGCCTGCCGGCGGCTTGGTACTGCGCAGCCTCACCGAGGAGGAGCAAAAAGCGCGCGTCCATGCACTCAACGACGCGCGCCTGCGCGAGGCCGAAGAGCGCAAGATTGCCGAAGAAGAAGCGCTCGTCCGCAAGTCGCGCGAAGAAACCGAGCGCAGCGAGCGCGAAGCCGCTGAGGCGCGCAAGGCCGAAGAAGACAAACGCCGCAAACACGATCTCGAAACGAAGCTCAAAGCCGAACAGGAGGCCAAGAAACGGTTCGGCGAGGAGGCTGTCGCGAGACCGGGCGCTCGCCCGGCACTTGAGCCGGATGAGGACGAGGCGCCGCGCGCGCGGCGCGGCGCCGGGGCGGCACGGCCGGCACCTGCGCCCAAGGCTCCGCGCGGTGCCGGGCAAAAGAGCCGCGGCCGGCTCACCGTTGTGACGGCGCTCAGCGCCGATGAGGAACGCGAGCGCTCGGTCGCTGCTTTCCGCCGTCGCGTGCAGCGGCTGAAGGCACACGCCGCCGATGAGCCCAAGGAAAAGCTCGTTCGCGAAGTCACCATTCCGGAGACAATTACCATCCAAGAGCTTGCCAACCGCATGGCCGAACGCGCGGTCGATGTGATCAAGCTGCTGATGAAGCAGGGTCACATGGCCCAGATCAACGATGTGATCGACGCCGACACTGCCCAGCTCCTGGCCGAGGAGTTGGGCCACAGCGTCAAACGCGTTGCCGAGTCCGATGTCGAGGAGGGCTTGTTCGATGCGGCCGACGATCCAGCCGCGCTGGTGCCGCGCCCGCCCGTGGTCACGGTCATGGGCCATGTCGACCATGGCAAGACCTCGCTGCTCGACGCCATTCGTTCCACCGAAGTGGCGGCAGGCGAAGCGGGCGGCATTACTCAGCACATTGGTGCCTACCAGGTGACCGCGCCGTCCGGCAACAAAATCACCTTCATCGACACGCCGGGTCATGCCGCCTTCACCGCCATGCGCGCGCGCGGCGCCAAGGTGACGGACATCGTCGTGCTCGTGGTCGCCGCCGACGACGGCGTCATGCCGCAGACCGTCGAGGCGATTCACCACGCCAAAGCTGCGAAGGTGCCGATGATCGTCGCGATCAACAAGATCGATCGGCCGGACGCAAAGCCGGAACGCGTGCGCAACGAACTCCTGCAGCACGAGATCCAGGTCGAATCGCTGGGCGGCGATGTGCTGGATGTCGAGGTATCCGCGACCAAGAAGCTCAACATCGACCGGCTGCTGGAAGCGATCGGCCTGCAAGCGGAGATTCTCGATCTCAAAGCAAATCCGAACCGCCCGGCCGAGGGCACTGTGATCGAGGCGAAGCTCGACCGGGGCCGCGGGCCGGTTGCGACCGTGCTCGTGCAGCGCGGCACATTGCGCGGCGGCGAGATCGTCGTGGCCGGCGCCGAGTGGGGACGCGTGCGCGCGCTCGTTTCAGATACCGGCGCGCCGGTCGAAGCGGTCGGTCCGTCGACACCGGTCGAAGTGCTCGGTTTCAACGGCACGCCGGAAGCTGGCGACCGCCTGGCCGTCGTCGACACCGAAGCGCGGGCGCGCGAGGTGACCGACTATCGCGCTCGCCAGCGGCGCGACAAGGTGGCCGCGCGCGCCACTGGCATGCGCGGCTCGCTCGAGCAGATGATGAATCAGCTCAAGACCGCCGGGCGCAAGGAATTCCCGCTGGTCGTCAAGGCCGACGTGCAGGGATCGCTGGAGGCGATCGTCGGCGCGCTCGACAAACTCGGCACCACCGAGGTGATCGCGCGGGTTCTTCACGCGAGCGTCGGCGGCATCACCGAGTCGGACGTGACGCTCGCGGAAGCTTCCGGCGCAGCGATCATCGGCTTCAACGTGCGGGCGCACAAGGAAGCGCGCGAGGCTGCCGAGCACGCCGGTGTCGAGATCCGCTACTACAACATCATCTACGATCTCGTCGATGACGTGAAGAAAGCGATGTCCGGCCTGCTGGCTCCGACCATGCGCGAGCGCATGCTCGGCAACGCGACCATCCTGGAGATCTTCAAGGTATCCAAAGTCGGCAATGTGGCGGGTTGCCGGGTCACCGATGGCGTGGTCGAGCGCGGCGCCAATGTGCGTCTGATCCGCGACAATGTCGTCGTGTACGACGGCAAGCTCTCGCAGCTCAAGCGTTTCAAGGACGACGCCCGCGAAGTCGTCGCCGGGCAAGAGTGCGGCATGGCGTTCGAGAATTATCAGGACATGAAGGTCGACGATACGATCGAATGCTACCGGGTGGAGACGGTGCAGCGCACGCTGTGATCTGGCGTTCAGATCCGCACGCACGCTCGCGCACTCCGGCCGCCGGACATTCGGCGATGGTTTCAAAACTGTTTAGCGGTCGCGCCGAGGGATCAGCCGCACCTCCAGTCCTCCGGTCTCTATTTTGCGGGAGGCGAATGAGGGCGACCATGCCACGCCAATACCGGTCGAGCGTCAGGAATCGCATTCCGTCACAGCGCCAGTTGCGCGTCGGCGAACTCGTCCGCCATACACTTGCGGAGCTGCTGGCGCGCGGCGCCGTGCACGACCCCGTGATCGCGGGCCATGTCATCACGATTCCCGAGGTACGCATGACGGCCGACCTGCGGCTTGCCACGATCTACGTCGTTGCGCTCGGCGGACGCGACGAGGACGCAGTGCTGGCCGCCCTCGAGCGCAACAAGCGCTTCCTGCGTGGCGAGATAGCGCGGCGCATCAATCTCAAATTCGCCCCCGAAATCCGCTTCCGCCCGGACGAGCGGTTCGAAGAGGCCGAACGCATCGACAGGCTTTTGAAATCGCCTGCAGTCGAACGCGACCTGCGCAGGTCGGACGATGATGAATAGAGCAGCGGAAGGAGAGCGCGCGCCGGAGCAGCGCAAGCGCGAAAAGCGCGACGTTCACGGCTGGATCGTCCTCGACAAGCCAATCGGTATGACCTCGACGCACGCGGTCAATATGGTGAAGCGTCTATTTGCGGCCAAGCGTGCCGGGCACGCCGGGACGCTCGATCCGCTCGCCTCGGGCCTCTTGCCGATCGCGCTCGGAGAGGCGACCAAGACAGTTCCCTTCGTGATGGAAGGACGCAAGGTCTATCGCTTCACGGTTCGCTGGGGCGAGGAGCGCGACACCGACGACGCTGAGGGTCGCATCACCGCGACCAGCGGCCAGCGGCCGAGCCTGCAAGCAATCCGCTCGTTCATTCCGCGCTTCACCGGCGCGATCGAGCAAGTGCCGCCGCGCTTCTCCGCGATCAAGGTCGAGGGCGAGCGCGCATATGATCTGGCCCGTGACGGCGAGGTTGTGGAGCTCGAGCCCCGCACGGTCACGATTCATCGCCTTGAACTCATCGATATGCCCGATCGCGATCACGGCGTGTTCGCCGCCGAATGCGGCAAGGGCGCCTATGTGCGCGCGCTGGCTCGCGACCTCGGCCGCGCACTGAATTGTCTTGGACACGTCGTTTCGCTCAGACGCACCGCAGTCGGACCGTTCAACGAGAGCACGGCCACAAGCCTCGAGGGGCTCCAGCAGATCGAGGCCGGCCGGAGCGAACCTTCGCTTCTGATGCCGGTCGAAGCCGGGTTGGCAGATTTGCCGGAGCTGCGGGTGAGTGCGAGCGATGCCGGACGTCTTGCCCGCGGGCAGCCCGTCTTGCTGCGGGGCCGCGATGCACCACGGCTGGAGGGCTGGGTGTCGGTTTCGGCGCAGGGCGCGCTGATCGCGCTGGCCGAGGTGGACAAAGGCGAGCTGCGCCCGCGCCGAGTCTTCAATCTGGCGCGGTCATAATGCCGACGCCGGGCTGCCGATGTTGGGCGGAACGCCGCAATTTTCGCTGGCTTCCGCGGCGGTTTTGCTATATTGCCCGGCTTGCGCGGGCGGTTGCCCGCGCTTCCCACTTATGGCGACCGCGCTGGACGACATCCCGGCGCGGCCGCAACTGTGCAACAATTTGCGGAAGAAGGACACCCGATGTCGATTACCCCCGGCCGCAAGGCCGAAGTGATCAAGGCTTATGCCACCAAGGCCGGAGATACCGGCTCGCCCGAGGTGCAGGTCGCGATCCTGTCGGAGCGGATCAACAGCCTCACCGAGCATTTCAAAACCCACGTCAAAGACAATCATTCCCGGCGTGGTTTGCTCAAGCTCGTATCCCAGCGTCGTCAGTTGCTCGACTACCTCGCTGGCGTCGACGCCGCCCGTTACAAGTCACTCATTGAGCGGCTCGGGATCCGTCGTTGAGCGTTTGCGGAGCGGCGTGTTCGCCCGCTGCGGAGCCACGCCGCCGTTCACCAGGCAGCCAATCCGCTGCCAATTCGAGACGGGTCGATTGTCGCCCGTCGCCACGCGGAAGTTCGAAAGCCATGGCAGGATCGCTGGATGCTGTTTCGGGTTGCGGCGCGGCTGCAACGGGCAGTGTCTCGCCGTCTTGCGCATGGCTTTTGTGCTTCGCGAAATCCATGAAAGACCATCGCAATGTTCGATATCCATCGTGTTGAACTCGACTGGGCTGGCCGCAAGCTCACCCTCGAAACCGGCAAGATCGCCCGTCAGGCCGACGGCGCAGTTGTCGCCACCTATGGGGAATCCAAATTGCTGGCGACCGTGGTCGCCGCCAAGGAACCCAAGCAAGGCATCGACTTCCTGCCGCTCACCTGCAACTACTTCGAGAAATTCTACGCGGCCGGCCGCATTCCCGGCGGTTATTTCAAGCGTGAAGGCCGACCAACCGAGCGCGAAACGCTGGTCTCGCGTCTGATCGACCGCCCAATCCGCCCGTTGTTCGCCGAAGGCTGGCGCTGCGACACCCAGATCATCGTGACCGTGCTCTCGCACGATCTCGAGAACGACCCCGACGTTCTGGCGATGGTTGCCGCCTCCGCGGCACTAACCTTGTCGGGTGCTCCGTTCATGGGCCCGATCGGGGCTGCGCGGGTCGGCTTCATCAACAACGAATACGTCCTCAATCCGCAGCTGGACGAGATGACGGAGAGCCAACTCGACCTGGTGGTTGCCGGAACGCAGGACGCGGTGCTGATGGTTGAATCCGAAGCAAAGGAGCTGAGCGAGGAGGTGATGCTCGGCGCCGTGATGTTCGGGCACCGTCACTTCCAGCCGGTGATCGACGCGATCATCAAGCTCGCGGAACAGGCGGCAAAGGAGCCGCGCGAGTTGACGCTGGCGGACACGGCGGCTTTGGAGAAGGAGGTGCTCGACCTCGTCGAGCCAGATTTGCGCGCGGCTTATGCAATCGCTGACAAGAAGAAGCGACACGACGCCATCGACGCCGCCAAAGCGATAGTGCTGGCGCGGCTCCGTCCGGAAGGAGTGGAGAACCCGCCCTATTCGGAGCAGGAGATTGCGGGCGTTTTCAAGAAGCTCGAAGCCAAGATCGTGCGCTGGAACATCCTCGACACGGAACGTCGCATCGATGGTCGCGACCTCAAGACAGTGCGGCCGATCGTTTCCGAGGTGGGCGTGTTGCCGCGCACGCACGGCTCAGCGTTGTTCACCCGCGGCGAAACTCAGGCGCTGGCGGTGGCGACCCTCGGCACCGGTGAAGACGAGCAGTTCGTGGATGCCCTGCCCGGTACCTACAAGGAGACGTTCCTGCTCCATTATAACTTCCCGCCGTTCTCGGTCGGCGAGACCGGAAGGCTCGGCTCGCCCGGTCGGCGCGAGGTCGGACATGGCAAGCTCGCTTGGCGGGCCATCCACCCGATCCTGCCCCCGCATCACGAATTCCCCTACACGTTGCGCGTCGTTTCCGAGATCACGGAATCGAACGGCTCCTCCTCGATGGCGACGGTCTGCGGCACATCGCTTGCGCTGATGGACGCGGGTGTGCCGCTCAAGCGGCCGACTGCCGGGATCGCCATGGGCCTGATCCTCGAGGACAAGCGCTTTGCCGTGCTCTCGGACATCCTCGGCGACGAGGATCATCTCGGCGATATGGATTTCAAGGTCGCCGGCACCGAACACGGCGTGACTGCGCTGCAGATGGACATCAAGATCTCCGGCATCACGGAAGAGATCATGCGGGTCGCGCTGCGTCAGGCGAAGGACGGCCGCATGCACATCCTGGGCGAAATGGCCAAGGCGCTCGCCCAACACCGCGCGCAATTGGGTGAGCACGCGCCGCGGATCGAGGTGTTCCATATCCCGGTCGACAAAATCCGCGAGGTGATCGGCTCGGGCGGCAAGGTGATCCGCGAAATCGTCGAGAAGACTGGCGCCAAGATCGATATTTCGGACGACGGCACGGTCAAGGTGGCCTCGGCGAAAAGCGAAGCCATGAAGGCCGCGATCAACTGGATCAAGTCCATCGCCTCGGAACCGGAGGTCGGTCACATCTACGAAGGCACTGTGGTCAAAGTCATGGACTTCGGGGCGTTCGTGAACTTCTTCGGCGCCAAGGACGGGCTCGTGCATATCAGCCAGCTCGCGCCGCGCCGGGTGCAGAAGGTGACCGATGTCGTCAGGGAAGGCGACAAAGTGAAGGTGAAGCTGCTCGGCTTCGATGAGCGGGGCAAAGTGCGCCTCTCCATGAAGGTGGTCGATCAAGCGACCGGGGAGGATCTCGAGGCCAAGCAGAAGGCGGAGGCCGAGCAAGCGCGCGGCGATCAGCCCCGCGAAGCAGTGGTGGGCGGCGAGTAGTTCAAACCTGCGCGCCCCATTCCCGCGGAAGCGGGAATTCGACTTCGCGGACGGTCGCCCCGGAAGCGGGGCCTCGACCAACTAGCATCTGGATGCCCGCTTTCGCGGGCATGAGCGGAGCAATTTTCCCGCTTGCGCGGGGACAAGCGGATATCGGTACCGCGCGCTTACTGTGCCGCGTCTTTGGCGATGGCGCTCTCGTTTGCTGCCGTCTCATCCTTGAGCGAGGCAGGTTGCGGCATCGCGATGACATTGTATCCGCAATCCACGAAATGGATGTCCCCGGTCACTCCGGTTGACAGATCGGACAGCAGATAAAGCGCCGCGCCGCCGATCTCATCGAGCGTCACCCCACGCCCCAATGGCGAGTGGCGTTGTTGGAATGCAAACATCTGTCGCGCATCGCCAATCCCGGCACCAGCCAACGTGCGGATCGGTCCGGCGGAAATGGCGTTAACGCGAATAGCAGCCGGCCCGAAATCGACGGCGAGATAGCGAACCGAGGCCTCGAGCGCGGCTTTGGCCACGCCCATAACGTTATAGTTCGGCATGGCCCGCTGCCCGCCATTGTAGGTCAGCGTGAGCATCGCGCCGCCTGCCGGCATCAGGGCAGCCGCGCGCTTTGCCACTTCCGTGAACGAGAAACAGGAAATGATCATGGTGCGTACGAAGTTCTCGCGCGAGGTATCCGCATAGCGGCCCTTGAGCTCGTTCTTGTCGGAGAACGCGATGGCATGGAGCAGAAAGTCGAGCGAGCCCCATTTCTCCGCGATCGCGGTAAAGACCGCATCGACCGAGGCAATCTGCTCAACGTCGCAGGGGAGCACGAGCGAGGCATCGACCGATTCCGCCAACGGCCGCACGCGCCGGCCAAGCGCATCGCCTTGATAGGTGAACGCGAGGGTCGCGCCGTGCGCGGCAAGCGTCCGAGCAATTCCCCAGGCTATGGAATGGTCGTTAGCCACCCCCATGATCAGCCCGCGCTTCCCTTGCATCAGTTCCTTCACGTCACCGCACCTGCCGTTCGCCCCGGTTTGAGGCATGATTCCAATGTCAGCCCTCAGACATCGAGTCGCTTGAGCACCACCGAAGCATTGGTGCCGCCAAAGCCGAACGAGTTGGATAACACGCAGCCAACCTTCACGTCGTCGCGCCGTTCGCGCACGATCGGCACGTCGGCGAAGACCGGATCGAGATTTTCGATGTTTGCGCTCTCGCAGATGAAGCCGTTATTCATCATGAGCAGCGAATAAATCGCCTCCTGCGCGCCCGCGGCACCGAGCGAATGGCCGGTCAGCGACTTGGTCGCGGCAATCGGCGGGCACTTGTCGGAAAAGACCTCGCGAATGGCCTCGATCTCCTTGACATCGCCGATAGGGGTCGAAGTAGCGTGCGGATTGATGTAATCGATCGTGGCCTTCACGTCCTTGAGCGCTATGCGCATGCACCGCACGGCGCCCTCGCCGGAAGGTGCGACCATATCAAAGCCGTCGGACGTGGCGCCGTAGCCGGCCACCTCGCCATAGATGCGGCCGCCGCGCGCCTTTGCGTGCTCCAGCTCCTCGAGCACCAGCACACCCGCGCCGCCGGCGATCACGAAGCCGTCGCGGTCCGCATCATAGGCACGCGAGGCCTTCTCCGGCATCTGGTTGAACCCGGAGGACATCGCGCCCATGGCGTCGAACAGCACCGAAAGCGTCCAGTCGAGCTCCTCGCACCCGCCGGCGAAGACGACGTCCTGCTTGCCCATCTGGATCATTTCCATCGCATTGCCGATGCAATGGTTGGAGGTCGCGCAGGCCGAAGAGATCGAATAATTGACGCCTCTGATCTTGAACCAGGTAGCGAGCGTCGCCGACGCCGTCGAGGACATCGCCTTGGGCACGGCAAACGGTCCCACGCGCTTGGGACCCTTGGCTCGTGCCACATCGGCAGCCTCCACGATTGCGCGCGTGGAAGGCCCGCCCGATCCCATGATGATCCCGGTCATGTCGTGGGAAACTTCGCTCGGCTCGAGACCGGCGTCGCGAATCGCCTGTTCCATGGCGATATGGTTCCACGCGACACCGCCGCCGAGAAACCGCATCGCGCGGCGATCGATCGCCCCTTCTAGGTCGAGGACCGGCGCACCATGCACCTGACAACGAAATCCAAGCTCGGCATATTTCTCGGCGCGAGAAATGCCCGACTTCGCCTCGCGCAGGCTCGCCAAGACCTCCTGAACGCTGTTGCCGATCGATGAGACGATGCCCATCCCGGTGACGACGACTCGTCGCATGAACGCCTCGTCCGATGCCAAGTCCGTGCGGTTCAGGCGGCCTCGGCGCCGTCAAGCCCCGCTCGGTTGCATGACTTCGTCGCGGAACAGCCCGACCTTCAGATCCATGGCCCGATAGATGATCGAGCCGTCGGCGGAAAGCCAGCCGTCGGCGATGCCGAGCACCAGCTTGGAGCGCATCACCCGCTTGATGTCGATGCCATAGACGACGTTTCTCACCGTGGGTAAAACTTGGCCGGAGAACTTCAGTTCACCCAGGCCCAGCGCCCGCCCCCTGCCGGGCGCCCCCAGCCAGCCCAAAAAGAACCCCAGCAATTGCCAAAGCGCGTCGAGGCCGAGGCAGCCAGGCATGACGGGATCGCCTTTGAAATGGCAGGGAAAGAACCAGAGGTCGGGCTTGAGATCGAGAACGGCGCGGACCAAGCCCTTGCCGTACTCGCCGCCGGCTTCCGCGATCTCGGAGATGCGGTCGAACATCAGCATCGGCGGCAGCGGCAATTGGGCGTTCCCGGCGCCGAACAGTTCGCCACGGGCACATGCCAATAGGTCATCGTAACCGAAGCTACTCCGCCGATCTTCCATCCGCGTCCGGTTCCCACGCACCTGGTCGATGCTCACATTGGCACTCCTAACACAGGCAGAATAGTGGGCAAAGGTAGCCCCAATTCGCCCGCGACGCTTCGATTGGAATCGAACCAGCCTCGCCGAGGGTGTTGCATCCGGGAAGCGATATGTTACAAATGCAACAATCGCTCGGGAAGGGTATTATAGGGTTCAGGCGTTCCGATGACACAGTCAGGCCGCGTCGTTTTCACCAACACCCTTGAGCCGCCCGAACTCTGCGCCGGAAGCAGCGCACGCTCGCAGCTCACCGGCTGCCCCTGGCATGACGTGAAATCCATGCTGCGTGACGTGGGCCTCAGACCGACCCGCCAAAGAATGGCGCTTGGCTGGATTCTGTTCGGCAAGGGCGACCGGCACATTACCGCGGAAATGCTCTACGAGGAAGCAACCAAGGCGAAAGTCCCGGTATCGCTCGCAACGGTATACAACACGCTCCATCAATTCACCGATGTCGGGTTGCTGCGACAGGTGGCCGTCGATGGGTCGAAGACCTATTTCGATACCAACGTGTCCCCGCATCATCATTTTTTCGTGGAATGCGAGAACCAACTCCTGGACATTGCCGACAGCGATGTGGTGGTGGGCAAGACTCCCATCCCGCCGGAAGGCTACGAAGTCGCCCGCATCGATGTCGTGGTTCGCCTGCGCCGCAAAGCGCGGTGAGTGGCAGTCATCCCTGTTGGAATCGAGTCGTGCGTCGGCCGAGCGAAACCCATCGCCGCGCTGCAACCGGAATTGATGGGTGTTTCGCCGCCGCTCAATCCATCGTACGCGGTGTGGCGGACTGGCGCGCCGTCTCGAGCAATCATTCGACTTTCTCGCTCGGATAGACACCCCACAGCTGCTCCTGCACCGCCCAGCCATCGAACCCCGGTCCGGCGATGCGGCACCAACTCCCGCTGCAACGTTTCACCGACGCGAGCACACCGGCCTGCAGCCGCGCGATCACCGCGGCGTTGCTGTCGCCGCGCTCGTAGAGCGGCACCAGCTGAGCCTTATCCTTCGGCATGACAACCGCCGTGCGTCGTCCCGAGAGCAGAGAGTGATAAACCCACCCTTCCGATCCTTCCCAGTCGCGGATGCGCCGCCAGTTGTCTGATTCCGCCGTGATCTCCACCGGCAATCCCGCGCGTGTATAGACAAATGTCACCTCGTGGTCGCGCGTGGGCCCGCCGCGCACATTGACGCGATCGGGCTTGAGACTGACGAAGCGCGGCAGCGGCAAACCGCTCTTTGGCCCGCTCGCGATTTCCGCTCCGGCATGCGCCGCGCCCATGCATGTCACACCGATGGCGACCGTGACGAGCGTAGCCATGCAACCAACCACATGCGACTTCCGTGTTGACATCATGGGTTCACCGTCATCGGTAGGTGAATGGCGCGACGTGTCGCATCGCAGATGCCGAATGCCGGAGAGATGACCGGACGAGCGTGCCCCTGCCACTAATTTCAATTCGCGGGAAAACGCGGTAGAGAAGGATCGCGCCCCCATGAAACTGGCAGTCTCGGGCATCACGGTTAAGGAGACCTGAACGAACGAGCGCCGCGGATCGCGGGCGCGGCTAGTGCCGCGAACCCGAAGTTCGCATGATCGGGCGGCAAGGGTGTTTGCGAACTTCGGGTTCAAAAGCGGCACTAGAATCATAAAGTTCCTAGTGTCCCTTTGATTCCGAAGTTCGCATCGAGACTGCCGCGAGCGCGTGCGAACTTCGGAATCGGGACACTAGCCGAGAATCAGTATGGCGAACCGCAAAAAGCCGCTCGTTGTAATCACGCGCAAGCTGCCAGAGCGCGTGGAGACGCGCATGCGAGAACTCTTCGACGCGCAACTCAACCTCGAGGACAAGCCGATGACGGCGGCTCAGCTCGCGGATGTGGTCAGGAGCGCGGACGTACTCGTCCCGACGGTAACGGATCGCATCGATGCCTCGGTGCTCAGCAAGGCCGGCGACAAGCTCAAGCTGATCGCCAATTACGGCAACGGCGTCGATCACATCGACGTGGCAACCGCGCTCAGCCGCGGCATCACGGTTACCAACACGCCAGGCGTGCTCACCGAGGACACCGCCGACATGACGATGGCACTGATCCTCGCGGTGCCGCGCCGGCTAGCCGAGGGTGCCACTCTGCTGAGTGAGGACAAGCCCTGGAGCGGCTGGTCGCCGACTTGGATGTTGGGTCACCGCATCTGGGGCAAGCGTCTCGGCATCATCGGGATGGGGCGCATCGGACAGGCCGTAGCGCGGCGCGCCCGTGCCTTCGGCTTGCAGATCCACTACCACAACCGCCGCCGCGTCCCATCCAAGGTCGAGGAGGAGCTCACCGCGACCTATTGGGAAAGTCTCGACCAAATGCTCGCCCGCATGGACATCGTGTCGGTGAACTGCCCGCATACGCCGGCGACCTTTCACTTGCTGTCGGCACGCAGGCTCAAGCTGCTGCGCCCGGAGGCCTATATCGTCAACACCGCCCGTGGCGAGGTCATCGATGAGAACGCGCTGGCGCGGCTGATCGCCACCGGCGAGATAGCCGGCGCCGGTCTCGATGTGTTCGAACACGAGCCGGCGATAAACCCGAAACTGGTGAAGCTCGCGCGCGTGGGAAAGATCGTGCTGCTGCCGCATATGGGATCGGCAACGCTGGAAGGCCGCGTCGACATGGGCGAGAAGGTCATCGTCAACATCAAGACCTTCCTCGACGGACATCGGCCTCCCGATCGCGTCCTTCCCTCGATGCTGTGAGCCCAGCCATCGAGGATCGGCCGCTTGGTGCGATCTTGCGCAAGCTGCTGTATCATTGCTCAATAATAATTTCAGGAGCGACCACCATGCGTGCTTTGCTCGTGGCGGGCACGGCCTTTGTTCTCTCGATCGCAGCGGCCTATGCCGCGGCGCTCACGCCGGATGAAATCAAGGCCACATTTTTCAATGGGCAGGCTTTCACCGCGGCGTCCCCGGGGAATGTCAAGTTCAAGATGGTGTTCGCGGCGGACGGCAAGATGACCCGCACGCCCTTGGCCAAAGCAGGGGCCCGCAGCGATGGAACGTGGAAGCTGAGCAACGACGGTTTCTGCACCACCTGGAAGGGCTCCGGCGAGAGGTGCTTCAAGGTGATGACCGCGGGCACCAACAAATGGTCGGTGATGCAGGGCTCGACCGTGATCGCAACCTGGGCGAAGTAGGACGACCGAAAACAGGCGGAGGCGGCCAGGGAAGGATAGCCTGAATACTTGGCCCAGCCTCGCTTATCTTCTTTCCGCCGTCTGTCTTGCGTCGTGGGTCGTCAGATTCCTGATCGTTGGATGCTCACCGGTAAGCGGGTTGGCCGGATCCCAGCCATACGTCAGCGTTTCGAAGCGCATGGAGCGGGCGTCGACCATGAGCAAGCGCCCGACCAACCCTTCACCGAACCCGACGATCTCGCGGATTACTTCCAGCGCCATCAGCGAGCCGAGTACGCCGGTGAGCGCGCCGAGGATACCGGCCTCGGCGCAGGCGGGAACGCTGCCGGGCGGTGGCGGCTGCGGAAACAGGCAACGATAGGTCGGGTTCGGTCTGCCGTCGGCAGCACGTTCGTGGGCGCGAATGGTGGTAAGCGTGCCGTCAAAGATGCCGACCGCGGCTGTGATCAGCGGTTTCCTGGCGAAGAAGCAGGCGTCAGAGACGAGATAGCGTGTCGGGAAATTGTCGGAACCGTCGGCAATGATGTCATAAGCCTTGACGAGATCGAGCGCGTTCTCCGCGACGAGCCGTGTCGCGTGCGCCTCGACCGCAACATGCGGATTGAGCCGCCGGATTACGGCTGCTGCACTCTCGACCTTGGCTCGTCCAATATCCGGAGTGCTGTGAATCACCTGGCGTTGCAGATTCGATAACGCAACCTTATCGTCATCCACGACGCCGAGCGTTCCCACTCCGGCGGCTGCCAAATAAAGCAGCGCTGGCGCGCCGAGTCCCCCCGCGCCTATTACCAGAACCCGCGCGCGCTTGAGCGCAGCCTGTCCCGGCCCGCCGATTTCGTGCAGCACGATGTGGCGAGCGTAGCGTTCGAGCTCTTCAGGACCGAGCATGCCAGTTCCGGCTTTTGGCGGGGAAGCAAACGCGAGGTTTCATCTGTTCTCGAACTTCGCTGGCCGCTTCTCGATGAACGCGGCCATGCCCTCCTTCTGATCCCGCGTGGCAAACAAGCCATGAAACACGCGGCGCTCGAATCGCACGCCTTCGGCGAGCGATGTTTCGAACGCGCGGTTGATCGCCTCTTTGGCCGCCAACACCGAGGGCAACGACATCGCGGCAATGGTTTCGGCTACTTTCATCGCCTCGTCCATCAGGTTTGCCGCGGGCACCAGGCGCGCCACCAAGCCCAAGCGCTCCGCCTCGACGGCGTCCATCATGCGGCCGGTCAAGATCAAATCCATCGCCTTGGCTTTGCCGACCGCGCGCGCAAGCCGCTGCGTTCCGCCGATCCCCGGAATCACGCCGAGCTTGATTTCGGGCTGCCCGAACTTGGCAGTGTCGGCAGCAATAATGAGGTCGCACATCATGGCGAGCTCACAGCCGCCGCCGAGCGCGAACCCGGCCACTGCAGCGACAATGGGCTTGCGAACGCGCGCGAGCCGCTCATAGTCGGCAGGGTAGTCCGCGGCCGAAATATCCACATACGACTTGTCGGCCATTTCCTTGATGTCGGCGCCGGCCGCAAACGCCTTTTCCGAACCGGTGATGACGATGCAGCCAGTGTCGGCGTCAGCGTCGAAAGCTTCGGCCGCCGCCAGGAGTTCGTTCTTTAGCGTAAGATTGAGTGCATTGAGGGCCTGCGGGCGATTGAGCCGGATGATGCCGACGCGACCGCGTCTTTCCACAACGATGGTTTCGCTGCCCATGTTTCTCCCTACCGCGGTTCGCTTCGGCGTAACGTAGCGCCGCCTACAAAATTAAAGGTAGGATAAAGGGCATCTTGGCGAGATGAAATCCATGGTGCGCGACGCCTTGAATCTGCAATCCGACAGATTCGTGATCAAGGAGAACCCTCCATGACATCAGTGCAAGAGCCCGGATTATTCCGCGGCCCCGCGTTGCACGCGCTGTCATTAGCGGCGCTGCTGGCGCTTGCTGCCACCTCTGCCCGCGCCGCAGACGATCCGCCCTATGGGCTCGCGCGCGAAGGCTTCTTGTATGTCGGCGGGAAGCCGGCCACGGTCAATGGCCACACCTACATGGCCGGACAAATGTTCGTGGAGTTTCGCATCCCGGCGCAGCAGATGCACCCCTATCCCATCGTCATGGTGCACGGCGGTACCCGCTCCGGCACCACCTATCTCGGGACGCCCGACGGACGCGAAGGCTGGGCGCAATATTTCGTGCGCCAAGGCTATGCGGTCTATGTGGTGGACCAGCCCGGGCGCGGGCGTTCTGGCTATCTCGCAGAACGCTACGGTGCATGGAAGGTGCCGGACGGCGAGGGCGGCCAGCGCCGCTACCTCTCACAGGCCAAGTACAAGCTGTGGCCGCAGGCGCATCTGCACACGCAGTGGCCGGGCAGCGGCGCCCCGGATGATCCTGTTACCGAGCAGATGATCTCGGGGTACCTGCCGGAGATCGCCGACTTCACCAAACAGCAATTCTTGAATCGGGATGCATTGGTTGCGCTCATCGACCGGATCGGGCCAGCCATTCTGATGACGCATTCCCAGGCCGGCGCATTCGGCTGGCCGGTGGCGGACGCCCGGCCCGAGCTGGTGAAGGCGATCCTGGCAATTGAGCCGAATGGGCCGCCGTTCTACCAAGTCGAGTTCATCGGCGCGCCGGATTACTTCAAACAGGGAAGCCTCGCGCTGCCATATGGACTGAGCGCCGTGCCGCTGACCTATGCGCCCGCGGTGCGCGATGCACAGGACCTCGCCATCGTCCAGCAGGATCAGGCCGACCGGCCCGACTTGGTGAAATGCCATCTGCAGAAGGAGCCGGCGCGCGCACTTCCCAATCTGAAAATGCCGATTCTCGTGGTGATGGCGGAGGCGTCCTACCATGCGCCGTACGATCACTGCACGGTCAAGTACCTGCAGCAGGCCGGCGCCCGGCCGACCTTCATGCGGCTTGCCGATCTGGGGATCAACGGCAACAGCCACGTCATGATGAACGAGAAGAACAACAGGGAGATCGCCGCGGCGATCGCGCAATGGCTCGCGCGCACGCTGCCGGGGAAAGACTGACCACGGTTCGTCCCCGCGCCGGGCACCCAAGAAAATCGCCGATGTGAGACGATCTTCGCTGCACTCGTGTGCCTGGCGATTTTCGTGGGGCCCCGGATAGCGGCGACCCGGATTGCAAAATCGGAGCAAGTGGCACTGGATTCCCGCATAGCGCGTCAAAGACGCGCGTAAACGCGCTTATGCTGCGGGAATGAGCGGACGCTTCCTTGGGAGCGCGTGAGCGCATTACTTCTGACACACCGGACAAAAGAATGTGGAGCGCGCGCTCTGCACGATGCGCCGGATGACGCCGTTGCAGCCGGGCGTCGGGCACGGTTTGCCGGCGCGGTCGTAAACACGAAAATTGTGCTGGAAATCACCGAGCTCGCCGTCGGTGCGACGATGGTCGCGCAACGAGGATCCGCCAGCCGCTATAGCGTCCTGGAGCACGGCTTTGATCGCTTCGACCAGCCGTTGCGCGCGCTCGGTCGGTGCGCCTGACCGGCCGGCAATAGTAGAGGCCCGCCGCTTCGGTGAGAGCCGGGCGCGATGCAGCGCCTCGCACACATAAATGTTTCCGAGGCCGGCGACGATCCTCTGGTCGGACAGCGCAGACTTGAGCGACGTCTTTTTCCCTTTGCAGCCACCGGCCAGCATCGCCGCATCGAATTCGTTGCCGAGCGGCTCCGGCCCGAGCGAGCGCAGTAGCGGCTCCTCGTCCAGCTTTTCACGCGGCACGATCTTCATGGAGCCGAAGCGGCGCGGGTCGTTGAAGGTGACGATCGAGCCATTGTCCATCTGGAACACCACGTGATCGTGCGCGCGCTGTTTTGAGCGCTCGTGGTGATATCGGCCGGGGGTCTTTGCGCGGCTGCCATGCAGCACGCGAAACGATCCGGACATACCGAGATGCATGAGCAACACGTCGCCCGATGCGAGATCGGCGAGCAGATATTTGGCGCGCCGGCCGAGTCCGTTCACGCGGTTACCTTCGAGGCGCTGCGCGAAGTCCTTGGGCAGCGGCCAGCGCAGATCGCCGCGTCGCGCCTCGACTTTGCGAAAGCGCGCGCCCTCCATGACCGGCGCCAAACCGCGTCGAACCGTCTCGACTTCTGGAAGTTCCGGCATGGTTAACGAGCTCCCGAGCGACAGATAGCGCCACCCACATCGCCGCGCTATGGTCCGCCAGAGGACACGCAGCCATGGCGCGGCTCCGCGAAACAACCGATTTCGGTTTTCTTGAGGTCCCGCTAGCCGACAAGCAAGCGCGCGTTGATCAGGTGTTTCGTAGCGTCGCGGACCGCTACGATCTCATGAACGACCTCATGTCGGGCGGCCTGCACCGTGCCTGGAAAGCGGCGCTGGTCACGGCAGTCAATCCCCCGCGCAACGAGCGCCCGTTTGCCTTGCTCGACATCGCCGGCGGCACCGGCGACATCGCACTGCGCGTGCTGGCGGTAGCTGGCAGCGGCACCCGCGCAACGGTCGTCGACGTCAATGCCGAGATGCTCGCCATCGGTAAAGCGCGCGCTGCCGAGCAGGGGCTCGACGTCACGTTCGTGGAAGGCAATGCCGAGGCACTGCCGTTTCCCGACAAGAGCTACCACGCCGTCACCATCGCGTTTGGCATTCGTAACGTCCCGCGCATCGCGGCGGCACTCGGCGAAGCTTATCGCGTGCTACAGATCGGCGGCCGCTTCCTGTGCCTCGAATTTTCCCACGTGGACGTGCCAGGTTTCGACCGGCTTTATGACTTTTATTCCTTCAACGTGATCCCCGCGCTTGGCAACGCTGTTGCCAATGACGGGCAGGCCTACCGCTATCTCGTCGAATCAATCCGACGTTTCCCTTCAGCGAACGCGTTTGCTGCGCTGATACGCGATACCGGCTTCGGGCAAGTCTCGTTCACGCACATGTCGGGCGGCATCGTCGCGTTGCATTCGGGCTGGCGCTTGTGATCGCAAGTCCGGCCCACCTCGCTCGCCTCGCACGCGCCGGATTCGTGTTTGCCCGCGAGGGCGTCTTTGCGCTGGTCGACACCACGCGGCTGCCGTTGCCGGCGCGTGCCGCGGTTCGTCTGGCGCGGATCATCGAGCGGCCGACCAGTCGTGCGGCAGCCAATCGCCTCGCCGCGGCGCTCACCCGCCTTGGACCCGCTTACGTCAAGCTCGGGCAATTTTTAGCAACGCGGCCCGATGTGGTCGGGGCGCGCCTCGCACGCGATCTCGAGACGCTGCAGGACAAGATGGCGCCGTTTCCGCAAGTCGAGGCCGAACGCACAGTGGAAGCCGCGTTCGACAAACCGCTCGCAAAACTGTTTGCGGAGTTCGGCCCCGCGACGGCCGCAGCCTCGATCGCGCAAGTCCATCGCGCCACGGTCGATGGCCGCTCGGTCGCGGTGAAAGTGCTTCGTCCCGGCGTCGACCGGCGGCTTAAGATCGATCTCGATGCGTTCACGCTCGTTGCCCACAGCGCCGAGAACATTTCCGCCGAAGCACGGCGGCTGCGGCTGACCGAGGTGGTGGAGACGCTGCGGCGCACCGTCGCCATCGAGATGGATCTGCGGTTCGAGGCTGCAGCGCTCTCGGAAATGGCGGAGCAGACCCGGAACGATCCGGACTTCCGCGTGCCGGCCGTCGACTGGGACCGCACCGCGCGCGAGGTGCTCACGCTGGAATGGATCGAGGCGACGCCGCTGTCCGATCGCGCGCAACTGCAAGCCAAAGGCTTCGATCTTAAACGCCTGGCCGCGGCGGTGATCCAGACGTTTTTGCGCCACGCGCTGCGCGACGGTTTCTTCCACGCCGACATGCATCCGGGAAATCTGTTCGTCGACGATGCCGGCGAGCTGGTCGCGGTCGATTTCGGCATTATGGGACGGCTCGCGCCGAAAGAGCGGCGCTTTCTTGCCGAGATTCTTCTTGGCTTTATCACCCGCAATTACCGCCGCACCGCGGAAGTGCATTTCGAAGCCGGCTATGTGCCGGGACATCACTCGATTGAGAGCTTCGCGCAGGCGATCCGCGCCATCGGTGAGCCGATCCACAACCGAACCGCGGAAGAGATTTCCATGGCGCGTTTGTTCCTGCTGTTGTTCGAAGTCACCGGCCTGTTCGACATGCGCACGCGGCCGGAGCTGCTGCTGTTGCAGAAGACCATGGTCGTGGTGGAAGGCGTCGCACGTTCGCTCGATCCCAAGCTCGACATGTGGCGGGTGGCCGAACCCATCGTGCGCGAATGGATCGAACGCAATCTCGGCCTCGCCGGACGTCTCGAAGGGGCAACCGAAGGCGCGTTCGAGGTCGGTCGCGTTCTCGGCGAGACGCCGGCGCTGCTCGCGCGCGGCGCCGCGCTCGTCGAGCAGCTCGATGCCATCACCCGCGACGGATTGGTGCTCGCGCCGGAAACCGTCGCCGAGATCGGGCGTGCGGAGGCACGCCGTAACCGGTGGACGGCCGTGGCGCTATGGCTGATCGTGGCGCTGCTGGCTTGGCTGATTTATCTGGTAGCGACCTAGGCTGCGAGCGCCGGCGGCCTCCGGCCGCTTCATTCCGGCTGAAGATGGAGCTCGTGCGCAAGCGCGCGCCACTGCGTTTGCTGTTGCCGGATGAATCGCGTCGCCGCCGGCGCAGAATTGCCGGTAACGTAACGCCAATAACATCACACCGACAGCGCGTCGGCAGCGCTCCATCCGGCTTCCGAGGGCTCGGGAAAATTGCTAGCCTTGTTTCACCGGTGGGGACGCACGGGACGTTCGCTTTGTTGCTTGAGAACATGAAACGCTTGCTGCGGCCCCCACCTAGAGGTGAAGGGAGGAGTGTAATGCACACCAGAGTAGCGTTGTTGACATCGGTTGCGCTCATTTCGGCGGGCGTAATCGTACTCGCGCAGGCACAGCAGCCGCCGCCCGCGCCGCCGCAGGCGCCACAATCGCCGGGCATGACGTTTTTCATCGCCGGCAGCAATCCTGGCGGCAAGGGCGGCGACCTCGGCGGACTGGAGGGCGCGGATCGCCACTGCCAGCAACTCGCCACCGCGGCAGGGGCTGGCGGGAAGACCTGGCGCGCATATCTGAGCACCCAGGCCGTGGGTGGCGCGCAGGCGGTCAATGCGCGCGATCGCATCGGCCGGGGTCCCTGGCAGAACTTCAAGGGCGAGGTGGTCGCGCAAAACGTCGCCGACCTGCACAGCGACAACAACAAGCTCGGCATGCCGATTTCGCTGACCGAACGCGGCAACATGGTCGCCGGCGTTGGTTACACGCCAAACGCACACGACATCCTGACCGGCTCGCAAATGGATGGCACCGCGTTTGGGCCGGGCGAGGACCGGACCTGCCGCAACTGGACGAGCGGAACCCAAGGGGCCGCCATGGTGGGCCACGCCGACCGCAAGGGTCTGCGCGACGACGTTGCGTCGCGATCGTGGAATTCGTCGCATCCCTCGCGCGGACCCGACGGCGGCTGCAGCCTCAACGACCTGCGCAGCACCGGCGGCGGCGGGCTCATCTACTGCTTCGCCGCGAATTAACCGAACCGCGAAACCGCTGTCAGCGAAGTGGTGGCCGGGCTTCAACGCCCGGCCATTTTCCCGTTCCTGGCGATTGCATTGATTGCATTGCAATCATATCCTTGAAACGCCATGCCCAGCATCACCATTCGCCAGCTCGACGAGACGACCAAGAGGCGCCTGCGCCTGCGCGCGGCCCGCGCCGGCCGTTCGATGGAGGACGAGGTTCGCACCATCTTACGCACGGCGGCCGCCGCGGAAGCCATGAGCAGCGCAACCCCGGCGGAGCGACGGGGCACCCACGGTCATCCCGAGTCGTTGGCAGAGCCAGGGGTTTCGCCGCGCTCCACCGGGCCTAGTCCCTTCGCCTCGGATGCCGAGCACCGCGTGCTTCTCATCATCGGTGGCGGCATTGCCGCATACAAATCGCTCGACCTGATCCGCCGACTCAGGGAGCGTGGGCTCGCCGTGCGCTGCATTCTCACCGCAGCGGCGCAACAATTCGTCACCCCTTTGGCGGCTGGCGCGCTTTCGGGCGATCGGGTGTTCACGGACTTGTTCGATGCGACGGCTGAATTCGACGTCGGCCACATACGGCTTGCGCGCGAGGCGGAACTTATCGTGGTCGCGCCAGCGACCGCCGATCTTATGGCCAAAATGGCCGGCGGCCATGCCGACGATCTCGCCTCCACAGTCTTGGTGGCGGCCAATCGTCCCATCGTGATCGCGCCGGCAATGAACCCGCAGATGTGGCAGCGGCCTGCGACGCAGCGCAACTTGGCGCGGCTTGTCGAAGACGGCATTGCCGTTATCGGCCCGAATGCGGGCGAGATGGCCGAAGCGGGGGAAGCTGGGATCGGTCGGATGGCGGAGCCGCTCGAAATTGTGGCGGCGGTCCTGCCGCTCCTCGATCAGAGCGACAAGCCGCTTGCCGGCAACCGCGTGATCGTCACCTCCGGACCGACCCATGAGCCGATCGATCCGGTCCGCTATATCGCCAATCGCTCCTCGGGCAAGCAGGGCCACGCCATCGCTGCCGCAGCGGCAGTTGCTGGCGCCGAGGTCACGCTGGTCTCCGGCCCGGTCAGCGTACCCGATCCGGTCGGAGTAAAGGTTGTGAAGGTCGAGACGGCACGCGAGATGCTTACGGCGGTCACCCAGGCGCTGCCCGCTGACGTCGCCGTATTCGCGGCGGCGGTAGCCGATTGGCGTGTGGAGAAGCCCGATACGAGCAAGATAAAAAAGCGCCACGGCGCAGCGCCGATGCTCAGCCTCGCGGAAAACCCGGACATCTTGGCAACCGTCGCGCACCGAGCCGCGGGCCGGCCGCGGCTCGTAATCGGCTTTGCCGCCGAAACCGATCACGTCATCGAGCAGGCCAAAGCCAAGCTTGCGCGCAAGGGCTGCGACTGGATCCTCGCTAACGACGTCTCGGCCGCTTCCGGTGTGATGGGCGGCGACTGCAACACGGTCCATCTCATCACGGCGACCGGAGTGGAGTCCTGGCCGCCACAGTCGAAGGAGGCAGTCGCCCGCGCGCTTATCGAGCGCATCGCGCACTCGCTCGCGGGGCAGAAGCGGTGAAGCAGCTAGACATCCGTATCATGCGGCTGCCGCATGCGGTCGACCTGCCGTTGCCAGCGTATCAAAGCGAGTTGGCAGCCGGGCTCGACCTCATGGCCGCAGTTGCGGCCGACGCGCCCGTCGTGATTGCGCCGGGGCAGCGCGCCGCTATACCGACCGGCCTCGCCCTGGCGCTGCCGGGCGGGATCGAAGGACAAATTCGCCCGCGTTCCGGGCTTGCCCGCGATCACGGCATCACCGTGCTCAATTCGCCCGGTACCGTCGACGCCGATTATCGCGGCGAACTACACGTAATACTTGCAAATTTTGGCGAACGCCCATTCACCGTCGAGCGCGGTGCCCGCATTGCACAATTGGTCCTGGGGCTCGCGCTTCAAGCACGCCTTCGCGAGGTTACGAGTCTCGATGAAACCGCGCGCGGGGTTGCGGGTTTTGGTTCTACGGGCAGCGGACGGAAAAGGCGGCGCGAGTGAGTTTCACGTCGAGTTGAGGGTGCAGCCACCCGTCACGTCGGAACCTGCAGATCTGCCATGCCATTGCTACCCCGCAAAGGTGTTTTGGCCGTCACCGCCGTCATCGACATCGCGCTCAATGCGCGCGGCCGGCCCGTTGCGGCCAAAGCCTTGGCCACGCGCCACCGCCTGCCCCCACGGCACTTGGAACCAGTGCTGCAGGCGCTGGTGCGCGACGGCATTCTCAAAGGGGTCCGCGGCCCGCGCGGCGGATATGAGCTCGCCCGCGACCAGCGCTCGATCACTGCGGAAGAAATTCTCCGGGCAGCCGGGACGGCCGAGGACATCGAAGCGGTAGCGGAGGCCGAATCCAGTCTGCTCAAGAAGGTCGTGATGCCGGCGTTGGGCCGCGCCGAGCATGCGTTTTCCGCCGCCTTGTCACGCATTAGCGTGGAGGATCTCACCCACTCCGCCGAGGGGATGCGGAAAGCGGCGGGGGATTAGCCTCACACGGCCCGGCGGCCCTGCTTCATGCTGTCCCACCAGGGGCAGACGCCAGGCATGAGGCGGTAATTGCCCTCGATGACCTGGACCGGCTGGCGCTGCCCGTTCTCGGCCGCCTCGATGCACAGTTGCCGCGACTCCTCTTTCTTTTCTGCCGACATCCAGCGCCGCTCATGCCCCCACAGGCTGGGTCCGAACTTGCGCTCGAACGGCTTCCAGGTGCTGTCGTCGATCAGTTGCCCGCCCCAGCCGTATTCCACCAGGAAGCCCGATGGATTTTGCGTGTAGAACGAAGTGACGTAATCGCCGGAATGGCGGCCGAGCGTTACCGCGATCCGCTCGGGCTCGCCGAGCGCGAGATCATAGCCCTGCCCGACGTCATCGAAGCTATAGAGCTCGACCATCATGTGATGGACCATGTTGATGCCGCTCTCGACGAAGGCAATGCTGTGG
>Ga0310910_10000057_pt1 | contig 44160 bp, 39 predicted proteins | sample GREbulkMGHF172_FD_203448 | JGI IMG/M metagenome (GOLD analysis project Ga0310910, IMG submission 203448) | Lab enrichment of tropical soil microbial communities from Luquillo Experimental Forest, Puerto Rico - GRE.bulkMG.HF172 | ecosystem: Environmental > Terrestrial > Soil > Tropical forest >... | reverse complement strand
GAGAGCGGCAGGATCATCGAGGCCATCGAGCGGTTGCCACAGGACATCGCGCTGTTGATCATCGAGCACGATATGGATCTGGTCTTTCGCGTTGCACAGCGGATCACCGTCTTGGTCCAGGGCAGTGTTCTGGTCGAAGGGTCGCCCGAGGCGATCGCCGCTGATCTGGAGGTCCGCCGCGTCTATCTCGGGGAGCGCGCGCCGGCATGAATGCTGCACTCGGGCTTGTACTCGAGGAAGTTTCGGCCGGATATGGCGAAACAGTTGTGGTCGAGGGTATCTCGCTCGCATTGTCGCCGGGCCAGACACTGGCGGTGCTGGGACGAAACGGAGTCGGCAAGACGACCTTGCTCGCCACCATTATGGGTCATACCCGGTTGCACGGCGGCGGCATCCGCTTCGCCGGTGGCGAAATCGCGACGCTGCCCCCTTACCGGCGCGCGCGTCTCGGTATCGGCTTTGTGCCTCAGGAGCGCGAAATCTTTCCTTCACTAACGGTCGAAGAGAATTTGACGGTTGCCGAGCGCCCGGGACAATGGACGCTTGCAAGGGTCTATGACTTCTTCCCCTCGCTGGCCGAGCGCCGCCGCAATCATGGCAATCAGCTTTCCGGCGGCGAGCAGCAGATGCTGGCGATCGGGCGCGCATTGATGGGCAACCCGACCTTGCTGTTGATGGACGAGCCGCTCGAAGGCCTGGCCCCTGTGATCGTAGACACCTTGCTCGCCGGGCTCGATCGCCTGAAGCGCGAGGACGAGCTGGCGCTCCTTCTTGTCGAGCAGCATGCGAAGCTGGCCCTCGAACTCGCCCAGATTGCGATCGTGCTTGATCGTGGGGCGATCGTGTTTACCGGAACGAGCCGGGAATTGCTCGACGCTCCGGAGCGTCTCAACGATTTGATGGGGGTCGGCGGGCGCCAGGCACCAATGCTCCGTTAGCCCGTTGCAAGGTCTCTGATGACAACGTTTCTTTATACCCATCCGGCCTGTCTCGCGCACGACCCCGGCCGACATCACCCGGAGGGACCGGCGCGGCTCCGCGCCGTGTTCGATGCACTTGCCGATCCGGAATTCGCCCGACTGGAGCGCCGCGAGGCACCCGAAGCTACGCTGGAAGATCTCCTACGGGTTCATCCGCACCCGCACGTCGAGCGCCTCCTGCGCGCCGTGCCAAAGTCGGGTCATGTCGGGATCGATGCCGACACGATCCTGTCGCCTGCCTCGGGAGAGGCCGCTCTGCGCGCCGCCGGGGCGGTGGTCGCTGCGGTCGATGCGGTAGTCGCGCGCGAGGCGGACAACGCCTTCTGCGCCGTACGCCCGCCGGGGCATCATGCCGAACCCGAGCGTGCGATGGGATTCTGTCTGTTCAACAACATCGCCGTCGGCGCGTTGCACGCTCGCGCGGCGCACGAGCTCCACCGGATCGCCGTCATCGATTTCGATGTTCATCACGGCAACGGCACTCAGGCGGCTTTCGAGGCCGATAACGGGCTCTTCTATGCATCGACACACCAGTCCCCGCTCTACCCCGGCACCGGGTCGGCAAGCGAAACTGGTGTCGGCAACATCGTTAACGTGCCGCTCCGACCGATGGCGGGCTCGAGCCAGTTTCGCACCGGAATGAGGGAGCGCATCCTGCCCGCGCTCGAGGCATTCCGTCCCGAGTTCTTGCTTATCTCCGCAGGCTTCGACGCGCATAGAAGCGACCCGCTGGCGCAACTCCTGCTCGAAGAAGCTGACTATACTTGGATCACCGAGAGGTTGCTCGAGATCGCCTATCGCCATGCCGGCGGCCGGCTCGTCTCGGCGCTCGAGGGAGGTTATGATCTGCCGGCGCTCGGCGCGAGCGTCGCGGCGCATGTCCGCGTGCTGATGTCGGTGTGAAAAACAGCGAAGCTCAGCCCTGTTGCGGGTATGCAACGGTCGCCGAGTTTCGCCCTCTCGTTTTCGGCTCGCGCACCGCATCTTGCTCGCGTATTTTGCTAAGAAGAGTGCAGATGGTTGACGTCGACGTTCCCGCCGATATAGCGGCGATGAACTTTGAGGAGGCGCTCGCCGAGCTCGAGCAGATCGTGCGGCGGCTCGAAGGCGGACAGGTTAGGCTGGATGAAGCAATCCTTTTCTACGAGCGGGGAGCGCTGCTGAAACGGCATTGCGAGAGGAAGCTCAACGAGGCGCAGCAGCGGGTCGACCGAATCGTCATCGGCGGAGATGGCGCCATCACCGCGGAGCCGGCAAAACTTGACTGAGATGCTGTGGTCCGACGCGATCTCTTTTCGGGCGGCGTTGGCACAGGCGGCGCAGATGACCGATATCGCGCTCGAAAAGCTGCTTGCCGTGCCGCCTGGCCTGGAAGCGCGCGTCTACCAGGCAATGCGCTATTCGGCGCTGGCACCAGGCAAGCGGCTGCGCCCATTCCTCGTGCTGGCGAGCGCTCAGCTGTTCGGGGTGGCGCGGCGTTGCGCGCTGCAGGTGGCTGTGGCTGGCGAGATGGTCCATGCGTACTCCCTCGTGCATGATGATCTGCCGGCGATGGATAACAGCGACTTGCGTCGCGGCCGGCCGACTTGCCATAAGGAATTCGACGAGGCGACGGCGGTGTTGGCTGGGGATGGCCTTTTGACTGCCGCGTTCGAGGTGCTGGCCGATCCCGACACGCATGGCGATCCCGCCGTGCGCTGCGAACTCGTCGCAGCACTCGCCGGCGCAGCCGGTGCCGCCGGCATGGTCGGCGGTCAGATGATCGATTTGATTGCAGAGCATCAGAGTTTGGACATCGGCGCAATCACCCGGCTGCAGCGCATGAAAACCGGCGCGCTGATCGCCTTTTCATGTGAGGCCGGCGCGATTCTCGCGAAGGCGCCGCATGAGCTGCGTACCGCGTTGCGTGGCTACGCTCACGATCTGGGATTGGCCTTTCAGATCGCCGACGATCTGCTCGATGTCGAGGGTTCGGCGGCAGAGACCGGAAAGCCAGTCGGCGCCGACATTGCCTCGGGCAAGGCTACCTTTGTGTCGATCCTTGGCGTGACACGCGCTCGCGCGCAGGCCGAGCTTCTCATTAGTCAGGCGATCGCACACCTTGATTTGTTCGAGCAAAGGGCGGAACTTTTGCGTGAGGCGGCGCGATTCGTAATTACGCGCCGCACCTGAGGAGCGCACGTTGGATTCAAAATCTATGCGTCCCATCTCCAATCGGACACCGCTGCTTGATCGGATCGATATTCCCGCCGATCTGCGCCGGCTGCCGGAACAGGATCTTCGGCAGCTTGCCGACGAGCTGCGTGCGGAGCTGATCGATGCGGTGTCGATTACCGGCGGTCATTTCGGCGCCAGCCTCGGCGTCGTCGAGCTGACCGTGGCGTTGCACTATGTCTTCGACACGCCGCACGACCGGCTGGTCTGGGATGTCGGCCACCAGGCCTACCCACACAAGATTCTGACGGGCCGTCGCGACCGCATCCGCACGATTCGTCAGGGCGGCGGGTTGTCCGGTTTCACCAAACGCTCCGAAAGCGAATACGACCCGTTCGGTGCCGCACACGCCTCGACATCGATCTCATCGGCACTCGGCATGGCCGTCGCCCGCGACTTGCGGGGCGAGCGCCGGAATGTCATCGCCGTGATCGGCGACAGCGCGATGAGCGGGGGAATGGCCTATGAGGCGATGAACAATGCCGGGGCCATGGATTCGCGGCTGATCGTCGTCCTCAACGACAACGACATGTCGATTGCACCGGCGGTCGGCGCGATGAGCGCCTACCTTTCGCGCCTGCTCTCGTCAAAGTCCTTCATGCATCTGCGCCACATCGCCAAAGAAGTGGCGCGCCATTTTCCCAAGCGGCTCGAGGATGCCGCGCGACGGGCCGAAGAGTTGGCCCGCAGCTTTATCACCGGCGGGACGTTGTTCGAAGAGCTCGGCTTTTATTACGTCGGCCCGATCGATGGCCATAACATCGAGCATCTGCTGCCGGTGTTGAAGAACGTCCGCGACAGCAACGAGCCGGGACCCGTCCTGGTCCACGCGGTGACCGAGAAGGGCCACGGCTATCTGTCGGCCGAGCAGGCCGAGGACAAGTGGCACAGTGTGGCCAAGTTTGATGTCGTCACCGGGACCCAGGCCAAATCGACCCCGAAGGCGCCGCAATACACCACCGTCTTTGCCAAATCGCTGATCGCCGAAGCCGAAAAGGACGACCGCATCGTCGCGATCACCGCGGCGATGCCGTCAGGGACCGGGCTCAACCTGTTCAGCGACAAGTTCCCGAACCGCTGCTTCGATGTCGGCATCGCCGAGCAGCATGGAGTGTGCTTTGCCGCCGGTCTCGCCACCGAAGGAATGAAGCCCTTTGCCGCGATCTACTCGACCTTTCTGCAGCGCGCCTACGACCAGGTCGTGCACGATGTCGCCATCCAGAAATTGCCGGTGCGCTTTGCCATCGATCGCGCGGGCCTGGTCGGCCAGGATGGCCAGACCCACGCGGGCTCGTTCGACATCACCTATCTCGGCTGCCTGCCCGGCTTCGTGATCATGGCGGCGGGCGACGAGGCCGACCTCGTCCACATGGTCGCGACTTGTGTCGCGATCGACGACCGGCCATCGGCGGTACGCTACCCGCGCGGCGAAGGTGTGGGAGTCGAATTGCCGGCGCTGGGCGTGCCGCTCGAGATCGGCCGCGGGCGGGTGCTGCGCGAAGGGACCACGATCGCGCTGCTGAGCTTTGGCGGCCGGCTTGCCGAATGCATGAAGGCGGCGCAGGAGCTCGCGGCTTACGGCCTGTCGACGACGGTCGCCGATGCGCGGTTTGCCAAGCCGCTCGACACCGATCTGGTCAACCGGCTGGTGCGCGAGCACGAGGTCGTGATCACCGTCGAAGAGGGCGCGATCGGCGGCTTCGGCAGCCATGTGCTGCAGCATTTGGCGATGAACGGGTTGCTCGATCACGGGCTGAAGATCCGCACGATGGTGTTGCCCGACGTTTTCCTCGACCACGATTCGCCGCAGGCGCAATACGACCAGGCCGGCCTCAACGCCCGCCACATCGTGGCGATGGCGCTGTCGGCGCTCGGCCGCGAGATCGCCGCACAGCCGGCCCGCGCCTGACCTTGTGAAGGGTGGCTGAAAAGCGGCGGGCCGATCAGCTCCTCGTCGAGCAAGGCTTGGCGGAGAGCCGGACAAAGGCGCAGGCGCTGATCCTCGCCGGCTTGGTCAGCTGCGGCGAGCGCCGCATCGACAAACCCGGCGAACAGCTCGCGGCCGATGCGGCTCTCGCGCTCAAGGAGCGCGGCCACCCCTGGGTGTCGCGGGGCGGCGTCAAGCTGGCGTTCGCGCTCGACCACTTCCGGATCACGGTCGACGGGCATGTGGCGCTCGACATCGGGGCGTCGACCGGCGGCTTCACCGAGGTGCTGCTGGCTCGCGGCGCCAGGCGCGTCTACGCCGTCGATGTCGGTCATGGCCAGCTCGCCTGGAAATTGCGGCAGGATCCTCGGGTCGTCGTTCGCGAAAGGCTGAACGCACGCTACTTGAGTCGTGCCGACATCCCCGAGCCGGTCGACATCATCACTTGCGATGCGAGTTTTATCGGCCTCGCGACGGTATTGCCGGCATCCCTGGCGCTCGCTTCCGAGAAGGGGCAACTGGTGGTGCTCGTCAAGCCGCAGTTCGAGGCTGGTCCCGCGCATGTCGGCAAGGGCGGGGTGGTGCGCGATCCCGAGATCCATCGCGAGGTCTGTGAACGCGCGGCCGCGTGGGTAGCCGAGCAGCCGGGCTGGTCGGTCGTCGGGATCATCGAAAGCCCGATCCAGGGCCCCGAAGGCAACCGCGAATTTCTGCTCTATGCCCGCCGCGGCGAGGAGGAGCCATGACGACGGCTGCAACCACCGGGTTCGCCGGGTTTGCGCCCGCGGCTTTCGCTTTCTTCGGCGAGCTGCAGGACAACAACGACCCGGCCTGGTTCAAGCCGCGCAAGGCGCTCTACGAGGCCGAAGTGCTGGCCCCGTTCCGCGAATTGATCGCCGCGGTCGGGGAGAGGCTGGGACAGGCTGGCTTGCCGCTGGTCGGCGACCCCCGGCGCGGCATTTTCCGTATCTATCGCGACGTCCGCTTTTCGCCCGACAAGCGGCTCTACAAGACGCATGCCGGGGCGGTGTTGACGCGCTCTGGCGGGCGACGCGATCCCGGCGTCCTCTACATTCACGTGGCGCCCCGTGAGTCGATGGTGGCGGCCGGCTTCTGGCACCCCGAGCCGGCGCTCCTGGCGCGCCTGCGCCGGGCTGTTCTCGCCGATCCCGAGGAGTTCCTCGCAATCGCGGGGCGGCTCGCCAAGGCCGGTTGTCCGCTGACCAGCGACGACAAGCTGAGCCGGTCGCCGCGCGGCTTCGAGGCGGCTAAGGGCACGCCGGTCGAGGAGTATGTCGCCTGGAAGTCGTTCACCGCTCACCGGATGCTGAGCGACACCGAGATGCAATCCCCGGCGCTGGTCGACCGTATCGCCGATTTCACGCGCACGGTTTTACCGTTGCTCGAATGGGGGTGGGCGGCGGTGGACGACGATGCACCGCCGCCGCTGCCGATCCGCAAACCCGCGCGTCCGCTCCCCAAACCCGACTTCTGAGCGCACAGAACAACGTAAATCGTGTCTTTTCACCGCCGAACAACCGAATGTGTTCAAAAACTATGATGCTACTACAGTAAGTTACAGCAAAAATTCGTTACTTAGCGGATCAATTGAATTTTGCAAAAGATCAACGAATTTGGGCGGCTCTAACAATTGAATAACATTGGAAATCGCACTTGACCGAAAATTCGGTCAGACATCCCCGTCGCGCGGGAGGTCGGTCAGGAACATGATGCCAGGCTCGTGAGTGATCATCAGCTCCGGGCACGCTTCGAGAGCGACCGCCTGCGGCGTCACTCCACAGGCCCAGAAGACCGGCACCTCACCCGGGTGAATGGGGACCGGGTCGCCATAGTCCGGTCGACCGAGGTCGGCGATCCCGATCGCCTGCGGACTGCCGACGTGAAGGGGGGTGCCATGGGCATGCGGGTAACGTGTACACACCTCGACGACCAGCTGCACCTGCGTTTCAGGAATGGGGCGCATGGTTACCACGATTGGTCCGTGGAAGCGGCCGGCGGGGCGGCAGAGAAGGCTGGTGACGAACATCGGGACTAGGGTGCCGAGCTCGACATTGCGCACACCGACCCCAGCCTCGATCAGCGCATGCTCGAAGGTCAGGCTGCAGCCGAGCAGGAAGGCAACGAGGTCGTCGCGCCACAGGTCGCGGATCTCGCCGCGTTGCTCCACCAGCTCGCCTCGGCGGTAGACGCGGTAACCGGGCAGGTCGGTGCGCAGGTCGGCGCCCGGCGCCGAGCGGGCCGGTTCCGGGTCGCCGGGTGGCGTGATCTCGATTAGGGGACAGGGCTTGGGGTTGCGGGTGCAGAAAGCGGCAAACTCGGCCGCCGCCTCCTTTGGCAGGATCACCAAATTGGTCTGCTGGTGGGCCGGGCACTGCCCTCCGGTGCTGCCGTGCCATTGGCCGCGACGGGCGGCGGCACGCATCTCGGCGGGCGAGGTCATCGCTTGTGATGTTCGGCCGTCTCCGGTCATTTCCCGTCGGCTCCGCAGCTCTATTGCAAGCTGATAATACACTGCCGGATCTCTCAGAAACTGATCCGAAATAGCACGCGACATATCAACGTGTTACGCGTCACCCGCGAAAATGTGGCCCCTGCGGGTGCGCGAGTGTCGGCGCGGGGAGCGGGTCGCGGTGCTCCAACGCGGTGACGACATCGACCTTCCCCCTCCCCATGCAAATGCTGGCGCAAGGGGACGCGGAATGAGGTTTTCGATTAGTCCTTGGCGACCTCGCGAGCGATCACCAACCGCTGGATGTCGCTCGTTCCTTCATAGATCTGACACACGCGGACATCGCGGTAGATCCGCTCGACCGGGAAGCCCTCGATATAACCGTAGCCGCCATGAATCTGGATGGCGTCGGAGGAAACGCGCTCGGCCATTTCGGAGGCGAAGAGTTTGGCCATCGACGCCTCTTTGATGCAGCGATCGCCGCAGTCGCGCAGTGCGGCGGCCTCGATCACCAGGCAGCGTGCTGCTGCGATCTGAGTCGCCATATCGGCAAGGCGGAAGGCAATGACTTGCTGCTCGATGATCGGCTTGCCGAAGGCCTCGCGCTCGCGTGCGTAGGCGAGGGCGGCCTCATACGCGGCGCGCGCCATGCCCACGGATTGCGCGCCGACGCCAATGCGGCCGCCTTCCAAGTTGGAAAGCGCGATCTTATAGCCTTCGCCTTCCGCGCCGAGCATCAGATCGGGGGTCAGCTCGATGTCCTCGAAGACAAGCTGGGCGGTGTCGGAGGCGCGCTGGCCCAGCTTGTGCTCGACCCTCGCGACGCGGAAGCCGGGGCTGTCGGTCGGCACGATGAAGGCGCTGATCCCCTTCTTACCGCGCTCCGGATCGGTCACTGCAAAGACGATCGCGATCTGCGCATGTTTGCCGGAGGTGACGAATTGCTTGGTGCCGCTCAACACCCAGCCGTTGCCCTGGCGCCGCGCCCGGGTACGGATCGCCGCGGCGTCGGAGCCGGCCTGCGGCTCGGTCAGGCAGAAACAGGAGAGCATTTTGCCCTTCGCCATCGGCACCAGAAAACGCTGCTTCTGCTCCTCCGAGCCGTACCGCAGCACCGGCATGCATCCGACCGAGTTTTGCACGCCCATGATAATCGCGGCCGCGCCTTCGCCGGCGGCGATTTCCTCCATCGCCAAGGCGTAGCCGACATGGTCGGCACCCGCCCCGCCGTACGCCTCGGGCACTAGCATGCCCAAGAAGCCGAGCTTACGAGCTCGGCCACCGCCTCGATTGGAAACCGCGCTTCGCGGTCCCGTTCGGCAGCAAACGGCGCTAACCGGGTCCGGGCAAAGTCCCGCGCAACATCGCGCAACATGCGCTGCTCGTCGGTAAGCCTCACAGGTGCAACCTCATTTATCGACGCCTAAGCAAAAAGGGCGCGGTCAACCCACAAGACTATTATCGGCGATGCAGGGAGCTCAGCCCAGCTCGTCCAATAGGGCTTTCGCCCCCTTCAGATCGGCCGTGTCGAAGCCTTCCGTAAACCAGGCGAAGACGGGCCCGAGGATGCCGCGCGCCTCTGATGGCCCGCCTTGATCACGCTTGAGGCGGGCAAGACTGACGGCGGCGCGCAGTTCCCACATCCGCGCCTGCTGACTACGCGCAACCGTCAACGCCTGCTGTAATTCCTCTTCTGCCTCGAGCGTTTTGCCCAAGCTTGCCAGCAGCTCGCCTCGAAGTCGAAACAGCTCGGCCTCGAACATTCGCTCCTGCGTGTTCTCAACCGTTCTTAGCGCCTCATCGAGCAAACCGAGGCCTAACTTTGTTTCGCCGAGGCTTGCGCGAGTAGCGGCGAGATGACCGAGGTGAACAGGTCGAAGCAACTCGGCATTAAATTCTTTCGCCGTCGCCATGGCGGCTTCCATGATCTCGGCACCGCGCCGAGGGTCACCCTGGCAGGACAAGAGTATCCCTTGATTGAAGCGCGCCCAGGGCTCGTACATCCTTAGGCGCTCGGCGCAATGAGCGGTAGCCTCGTCGGCTCGCGTCGCGACGGACGACGAATGGGCGCCGAATGCGGCTTCTAGAAACGCGGTCCAAAATAGCGCGATCCCAATCGCGACCGCATGCCCGCTGCGCTGCGCATCGGCGAGGGCTTTTGCCGGAGCAGCGACAGCCTGTTCGGGATAGCCGAGAGCCCAGAGTGTCACCCCGAGCAACAGCAGAGCATTCCCCGACCGGGTTGGTATGACAGGGCCAGGGTCCGAGCGAGCCGATGCGTAAGAATCGAGAGCTCTCTGCAAGTAGAAGCGCGCTTCGACAAACCGGCCCATTAAACATAGCGTAATGCCCATACGGCTGTTGGCCGAGCCTGCCGTCTGGGAATCTCGATGGCGCGCAGCTAACCTGAGAGCCTCTTCGGCAAGGTCGCGGGTCGTGGCGAGTGCCGCGCGATGCACCTCGACGTTCCAAAGGCCGTTTAGAACAGCCAGTTGTTCTTCTACGGTGGCATTTTCGTCGAGCAAATCACGAGCGCGGCAATAAACCTGCAATGTATCCGCGCCGTGTCCCTTGGTTGCCCAAGTTACTCGACCGAGGGCGAGGGAAAGGCCCAATTCTTTCCGGTCACGCTCGCTGCCCTCGGGCAATAACGAAATCAGCTCGATCCCGCGCGTCAAGTGCTTGGTTGCCTCGACCACCGCCGAGCGTCGGTAGGCGCGCTCGCCGGCTTTGCGCCAATACTCGATCGCCACGGCGGCAAGGCCGGCTTGCGTGAAGTGGTGCGCCAGGATTTCCGGTTGCGGCGCAGAAGCTTCCGGAAACTGCTCGACCAAAACCCTGGCGATACGCGCGTGCAACTCCTGACGCTGACTGCGCAAGAGCGTGCTGTAGGCAGCGTCCTGCACGAGGGCATGCTTGAACATCAGCGAAGCTCGCGGCGCGACCCCGCGTCGAAAGATGAGGCCGGCATCGACGAGCTTATCGAGTGCATCGCTCAGCTGGTCGACGGGTTGACGCGCGACCGCCGCCAGCACCTCGTACGAGAATTCTCGACCCAGAGTGGCGCCGATCTGCGCAACTTCCTTGACCGGCGCCAGCCGGTCGAGACGTGCCAGCAGAGAAGCATGCAGGCTCGACGGGATCGCCAGCGGCGGCAAGGGGCCGTCGAGCACATAGCGTCCATCCTGCTCGCGGAGCAGACTGCCCTCCAACAGAGTCTTTGTCAGTTCCTCGATAAACAGCGGTATGCCGTCTGCACGTCCCACGATCTGGTCGAGGATCTCGGTAGGCAACGACTTGCCGCCGGCTACCCGCTCGGCGAGGCTTTGCGTCTCGCGCTGGCTCAGCCGGCTGAGCGTCAGCGTCGTGACATGTGCTTGGCCCGTCCACGGCAGTTGAATCTCCGGACGGCAGGTCAACAACAACAGCATCGGCAAGTGCGGCACCCGCTCGACAATCATTTCCAGTAAATCGAGGGAGCTGGAATCGACCCAATGTGCATCCTCGAAGATCATCAGCACGGGTTTTTTTTGTGCTAAACCTTCGAGCTGGCGGACAAAGGCCATCAATGTCAGCTCTCGCTGACGCTGGGGATCGAGGTCGAGTGCTGGATACCGACCGTCGTTTGGTATTGACAGAAGATCCGCGAAAAGCGCGGCAGCCTCGGAGGGATTGTCCTCCGATTGTGCCAGCAGGATCTCGAGCTTTTCGAGTTTGACCTGCGGAGGGTCTTCGCGAGCGAACCGGGCCGCTCTTTCGAGGCGCACGATCAAGGGGTAGAGCGGGCTGTCGCGATGATGTGGTGAACAGAAGCAGCGAAGTCTGGTGTGCGGCTCGTCGTGCACTCGCTCCTGGAACGCGGCGGTTATCCGCGATTTACCGATACCCGCTTCACCCGACAGCAGCACGATCTGGCCATCGCCTTGCTTTGCCCGCACCCAACGGCGCAGGAGCAGCTCGATTTCGTCCTCACGACCGACCAGCTCGGTCAGCGAGGCCGCGCGCAAGGCTTCGAATCGGCTTGGAACCTCGCCCGGTCGCAGCACCTGCCAGAGCGGGACCGGTCCGACCAGCCCTTTCACCTCGACCGTACCCAGACTTTGGTATTCGAATAGCCCGCCAACCAAGCGCCGAGTGCTTTCAGCGATCAGCACGGTGTTCGGCTTGGCCAGGGCTTGCAGGCGGGCGGCAAGGTTCGGAGTTTCGCCTACCACACTGCGTTCTCGTGCCTCACCGAAACCAACCAGATCGCCGACCACCACCAGCCCGGTTGCGATGCCGGCGCGGAGCTCGAGCTTGCCGCAAGGGAGATCGAGCCGATCGATCCCGTCGACGACAGCTAATCCGGCCCGGATTGCACGTTCGGCGCTATCCTCGTGGGCCTGCGGATAGCCGAAATAGACCAGTACGCCGTCACCCATGTATTTGGCGACAAACCCGCCGAACCGGCTGACCGTCTCGGTGACACATTCGTGATACGCGCCGATCACCTCGCGCAGGTCCTCGGGGTCTAGTCGCGAGGACAGAGCAGTCGAGCTGACCAGATCGCAAAACATCACGGTGAGTTGGCGTCGTTCCGCACTATCGGCTAGGGGTGCTGGCGTCGCCTTTTCTGAAGCGGCAGTCTCTCCTATCGACCTGCCGCAACCGCCGCAAAATTTGGCCGTGGGCTCGTTCTCGAACCCACAATTCGCGCACGGCGATGGCAGCGGGGTCCCGCACTCGGCGCAAAAGCGCCTTGCCGCCACATTTTCGGCCATGCAGCTTGGGCAGCGCATAGGGTGCCCCCTGGACCGCGAACCGATTCGGTTAAAGAGTAGTCCTAACGCAATAGCTTTAGAAGGGAAGTTTCAGGAGCTGTCGACGCGACCGGTTTGCTGTCAGACGGATCGCGCAGACCGGCACGACCAATCGGGCCAAGCGGCCTTTACCCCCGCTCGGCAACAGCGCCCCGATGTCGCCGAGCGCGCGCCAGGCCACGCGGTCGACGATCTTGTCCTGCCGCCATCTTTCGACATGCGGCGCCAATTCCTTGGCGAGAAATCGGCGGAACTGGTCGCGGAACGCGTCCGATTCCTCGGTCATCCAGGGTGAGCGATAGGGCGCGCTCATGTCTCACCCGCCGCCAGCCGCAGGCCCGACAGAAACAGCTCGCGATGCTCGGGGTTCCGCAGATAGCTGGCGTCCGGTATCACGAGAGAGGTAATGGCCCGCAGACGCTCCATGATCTCTCGTGCGTCGTCGAGCCGACCCATATGGGCGTAGCAGGCGGCGAGGACGCGATGTGGGAAAGGGAAGGTGGGATCGTCTTGGATCGCAAGGAGCAGCTTCGGCACTGCCTCATCGAAGCGACGGCTGAGTAAATGTGCTTGGCCTATTACAGCGAACGTCGTGCCGACGCGGGCGCGCGGGCTGAGGCTCAGCGCGGCCTCGAGATGTTTGATCGCGATGTCCGGCTGGCCCGCCCAACCTCTGAGGGCGCCACTGATGTGCCAGCCGCGGGCTTAGTTCGGGTTGAGCGCGAGGGCTCGATCGACCAACGCCATCATGGTACCGATGTCCTCGCCGAAATAGGCAAGTGCGATGGCGGCATTCGCCAGAATCCCTGGATCATCGCCAGCCACTTCAAGGGCTCGTCTGGCGAAGCCGATGCCCTTCCCACGATCGACCTCCCGGTCTTCACACCGACCGTTCTCAAGCAACCGAAAACAGCAGAGTGCACCCCAGGCGAGTGCGGGCCCATAACGCGGATCGCGCGTGATCGCCTGCTCCACAAGACGGAGCGCCTCCGGGTCCCGCAGTTGCGACGACATGCCAATCGCATAGGCGCGCAGGTAGAGGTCGTAAGCGGTCAAATCGGTGGTCGGCCGGCCGGCCGAGCGGGCGGTTTCGGCGGCCTGCAGAGCCGGCTCGATGACACCGGCGACGCTCGATGACACCTTATCCTGCAGCTCGAAAACGTCCTCCAGCAGGCCGTCGAAGCGGTCGGCCCAGAGATGCGTGCCGGTGAGTGCGTTGATCAGCTGCGCAGTAATCCGAACGCGACCGGCCGCCTTGCGCACTGGGCCTTCGAGGACGTAGCGCACGCCAAGCTCGTGCCCGACCCGCGTTACGTCGACGGCTTGGCCTTTGTACGTAAAGCTCGAATTGCGAGCGATGACGAACAGCCAGCGGATGCGCGAGAGCGCGGTGATGATCTCCTCGACCATGCCGTCGGCGAAATATTCCTGTTCCGGGTCGCCGCTCATATTCGCGAAGGGCAGGACCGCGATCGACGGCTTGTCGGGAAGCGGCAGGGCGAGAACCTGCGTTTCCCGAGATTGCTCCCGGGCCATACGATAGGCGCGTATCGGCCTTGCGATGTTCTTCAGCCTCTGCTCGCCGATATCGGTGAACCCGGCGTCGACTTTGCCGCGCACTTGGCGGAATGCGCCCTCCGAGATGCAAATGCCGCCGGGCTCAGCGATGCCTTCGAGCCGTGCCGCAATGTTGACGCCGTCGCCGAGAATGTCGTCACCCTCCACCAGGACATCGCCGAGATGGATGCCGATGCGCCATTCCATGCGGCGGTCATCGGCAACCCCTGCATTGCGCTCCGTCGCCAGCCGTTGCAGTGCCAAGCCGCATTCGACGGCCCCGACGATCGTGCCGAACTCGATCAGCACCCCGTCACCGGTCGTCTTAACAATGCGGCCGCCATGCCGGGCGACGAGCGGATCGGCGGCAGCGTGATGTTCGCGCAACGCTCGCGCCGTCCCCTCCTCGTCCTCGCCCATCAGTCGCGAATAGCCCGCGACATCGGCGGCAAGGATCGCGGCGAGACGGCGGGTAGTGGCCATGGTTAACTCGGCGCCAATCTTACACCGGGACTGCTTTATGTTGCGAGGTGCCGTTTGGCGAGCTCGTACCACTCGCGCTGCTCGCGGTATTGGTGGCGCGGCCCATAGTCAATCGATTGGCGAATTTCCTCGAAGATTTTCTGCGCCTCCTCGATCCGCCCGGTCCTTTCGAGAAGCAGGGCATAACGGGCGCGCGCTTCCTGGCCCGGGTAGTAAGGGACCAGCGCGGCGTATTCATAAAGCGCAGCATCCGTCTTCCCTTGCTGTTCGAGGCTCTGCGCATAGAGCAGATGGCCATCGGGCGAGGCGTAACCCGGATTGGCCTCCCGCAGCCGTTCCAGCGTGACCTCAGTTTCGTGCGCGTCTCCGACCGCAAACAATGCGCGGGCCAAGCCCAGCATCAGAGCGGGATCGGTCGCGTGAATGCCGCTCAGCGCTTCGCGGTAGAGAGCCGCCGCCGCTTCGGGCTGGCGGGCGAGGAGAAGTTCGTTCGCGAGTGCTGCCTTGTTTTGGGCGCTCGGCGATATCTCCACTTGACGCTGTGCCTCGCGTACCCCGCGGCCGGGATCAAAGACCTTGGCGGCGCCCGATACCGCCTGGCGAGCGCCGCGGCTGCCGAGCAACCCGGGCAACAGCTCGGCAACGAAATAGACGATCACGCCGACCGCCGGCACCATGACGATCAGGAAGAGCCACCAATAAGGACGCCCGGTGCGCACGACATGTATCGCGCACAACACCTGAGCCGCCAATATCAAGAGCCCCAGCGCTGGCATCTCTGTACCTCATTCGATCCGCAGCATTCTAGTTTTGCGCTGTAGAATAGAAAGGTATAGCCCGCGACATCGGCGGGGAGGATCGCGGCAAGATGGCTGCTTGCGCTCACTCCACCTCGCGCGCCGCAAGGCGCAGGCCGAGTAGCGGCGCGCCGCCCACCGAGCGATGCCCACCGGCTTCAGTCTGGAACGTCAGTTGGCCCAAAACGCGCATTACGCGCTTAATCAACCTGAAGAAGCATTTAAGACCGGAGCGCACGCCGTCCGATGTCGCGGCGGCAAAAGCCTCCGGGCCAGTCGACGCGGCCGACCGCGGCATAGGCGCGGTCGCGGGCGCCAGCGAGATGCTCACCGAGCGCGGTAACGCCGAGCACCCGGCCGCCATCGGCGAGAAGACGCTCGCCCGCGCGGCGCGTGCCTGCGTGGAAGATCTTGACCTTAGGGTCCCCGGCTGCAGCGCCAAGGCCGCGGATCTCGCTGCCTCTCTGCGGCTCTTCCGGATAGCCCTTCGCTGCCATCACGACGCACAGCGCATGCTCGGCGTGCCAGCGCAGATCGAAGGACCTCAATACCCCGTCATGTGCCGCGACCAGCGCCGGCAACAGATCGCTCATTAGCCGCATCATCAGCACCTGACATTCCGGGTCGCCAAAGCGGGTATTGAACTCCAGCAGTTTGGGCCCCGCTTCGGTCAGCATCAGGCCGGCGTAGAGGACGCCCTTGAACGCTCGACCCTCGCCCCGCATCGCAGCGATCGCCGGCAGGATGATGCGCTCCATGACAATTCCTTCAAGCCCGACGCCGAACCGCGGGGCTGGTGAGACGGCGCCCATGCCGCCGGTATTGGGCCCGTTATCGCCCTCCCCGACCCGCTTGTAGTCCTGCGCCGTCGCGAGCGGCAGCGCTTCCTTTCCGTCGACCAGCGCGAAAAAGCTTACCTCCTCTCCGGCGAGAAGGTCCTCGACGACGATTTCGCACCCGGCCTCGCCGAAGCGGCGCTCGACGAGCGCCGCGTCGACCGCTCGGAAGCCTTCATCGAGCGTGCCGGCTATCGTGACACCCTTGCCGGCGGCGAGCCCGTCCGCCTTGACGACGATCGGCGCCCCGTGGCTGGCGATGAACGCCTTCGCCGCGGTCGCGTCGCGGAAGCGGCGATAGTCGGCAGTCGGAATGTGTGCGCGGGCGCAAAGGTCCTTGGCAAAACCTTTGGAGCCCTCCAGCGCCGCCGCTGCCGCGCTCGGCCCGAAGGCCGCGATCCCTTCCCCCTCGAGCGCGTCGACGAGGCCCAGCACGAGCGGCGCCTCGGGCCCGACCACGACAAAATCGATCCGCTCGCGGCGGCAGAATCCGACAAGCCCCGCGATGTCGGTTGCGGCAATTGCGATACACTCGCCCTCCTCGGCGATGCCGGCATTGCCGGGCGCACAGAAGAGCCTATCGATCAGCGGTGATGCCGAGATCGCCCATGCCAGCGCATGCTCGCGCCCGCCGGAGCCCACTACCAGTACCCGCATCGCTCTTCCTCCCGTGCTCGGCTATCATATGGGAATGGATGATACTGCGATTGCCGCCCCGCCACGCTCGAACCTCGTCGAATACACCGTCTCGGAGCTGTCGCGCGCGCTGCGGCGCTCGATCGAGGAAAATTTTGCGCATGTCCGCGTGCGCGGCGAGATTTCCGGCTTTAAGCGCCACAGTTCCGGCCATTGCTACCTGTGCCTGAAGGACGCCGAGGCGGTGCTCGATGCGGTATGCTGGCGCGCCACCGCAATGCGCCTTGGAATCACGCCCGAAGACGGGATGGAGGTGGTCTGCACCGGCCGGCTGACGACGTTTCCGGGGCGCTCGAAATATCAGCTCATCATCGACACGATCGAGCTTGCTGGAATCGGCGCGCTGCTCAAGCTCCTGGAAGATCGTCGCCGACGACTGGCTGCCGAGGGGCTTTTCGCACCCGAGCGCAAAAAGAAGCTGCCGTTTCTGCCGGAGGTGATCGGCATCATCACGTCGCCGTCGGGAGCGGTGATTCGCGACATGCTGCACCGGATTACCGACCGCTTCCCGCGCCGGGTGCTGCTCTGGCCGGTTGCGGTCCAAGGCGAGGCAGCGGCTGCCCAGGTGGCGGCGGCAATCCACGGGTTCAACCTCCTTCCGGAAGGCGGACCCGTGCCACGGCCGCAGCTGATCATCGTCGCCCGCGGCGGTGGCAGCCTCGAGGATCTGATGCCGTTCAACGAGGAGATTGTCGTGCGCGCCGCGGCCCTCTCGGCCATCCCGCTGATTTCGGCGGTGGGCCACGAGACTGACACCACGCTGATCGATCATGTCAGCGACCGCCGCGCGCCGACGCCGACCGCCGCCGCCGAAATGGCGGTCCCGGTACGGCTCGATCTGATTGCCGAACTCGGCGGCAAGTCCGCCCGGCTCTCCGCCAGCCTGGCCAGGCTCTTCCATGAGCGGCGGCTGCATCTGGCCGGGCTTTCCCGCGGTCTTCCCGATCCCCACGACCTGATCGGTGTCACGGCGCAGCGTCTGGACGATCGTGCCGAGCGGCTGCGGCTCGCTGCCGACAGACTGTTGCGGGCAGCGCGGCACAGCCTGGAGTTAGCCGGTGCGCGATTGCGTCCGATGGTGTTGTCGGCCGATCTCGACCGCGCCCGCGCCCGCGTCGCCGATGTCGAGCCGCGGCTGCGTGACGTGATGGCGCGATTTCTCGACCGCAACCACCACGCGCTCGACAATTTCGCCGGGCGGCTTTCGACCCATTCGGAGCGCCACGAAAGCCTACTCGCCCGCGGCTATGTCGTGGTCCGCGACGCCGTCGCGCGGGTCGTCACGACATCTGCCGCAATCAATGCTGGCGCCCCGCTCGACCTCGAATTCCATGACGGCAGGGTCGGTGTCGTCGCCGGCAGCAAGGCGCGTCCCCGCGCGCGCCGCTCCGCCAGCGATCCGGGCCAGGGCAGTCTGTTTTGACCCAGAAGCCTAGCCAGAACGTTGAACTTGTCTGAGGGCCTGTCAACCAGTTAATATCCCGCTGGTTAACGTGGGAGGAAATCGATGGACAACGACATGCCCCGGCGCGTTGTTGCCGAATTCTTTGGGACCTTCTGGCTGGTATTCGGCGGCTGCGGTGCGGCGGTATTGGCCGCGGGGTTTCCACAGACGGGAATTGGTTTTCTCGGTGTTGCTTTCGCGTTTGGCCTGACAGTGTTGACCATGGCTTATGCTGTCGGTCACATCTCTGGCGGCCATTTCAACTCGGCGGTCACGATCGGCCTGTGGAGCGCCGGGCGCCTCCCAAGCCGTTATGTAATTCCCTACATTGTCGCGCAAGTCATCGCGGCGATCGTCGCCGCTGCAATCTTGTGGATAATCGCATCGAGCCAACCCGGTTGGATTCCTGGCCGCTTTGCCGCCAACGGCTATGGTGATCTGAGTCCCGGCAAATACGGTCTCGGGGGTTGCTTTCTTATGGAAGTGGTGATGACCTTTTTCTTTCTCTTCGTCATCATCGGCACTACCTCAAAGGGCGCAGCAGCCGGTTTTGCCGGCATCCCGATCGGCCTCGCGCTGACCCTCATCCATCTAGTATCGATCCCGGTCACAAACACCTCGGTGAACCCGGCACGCAGCACCGGGCCGGCGCTGTTTGCCGGTGGTGAATATATCGGGCAACTGTGGCTGTTCTGGGTCGCACCGATCATTGGTGCGGTAATTGCCGGCCTGCTGGCCCGCTGGATGTACGAGCCGGAAGCCATTGTCGGTACTGTCGTGGTGGAGGAAAGGCGCGTGACCCCCTAATCCGGCCAGCGCCGGTGCAGCCAGAACCACTCCTCGGGGCGGTCACGAATCCATTCCTCCAAAACCTGATTGACCCGCGCCATCAGCGTCGCGACGTCGGCATGCCGGTCGCCGCTGCGAGTCAGCGGTAACCGCGGGAAGACCGTCAGCCGAAAACGTGCGCCACCTAGCCTCTCGACACGAACCGGGAGTACATCGCAATCAAAGCGCAGCGCGAGAGAAGCAAGGGCCGACGAAGTCATCGCGATGCGCCCGAAGAACGGCACCGGGATCCCGTCATTCATCTTCTGGTCGGCGAGCATCGTCAGGTGCGTGCCGCGGCGCAGCACAGCAATCGCGCGACGTGCGGCGACTGCCCCCTTTGGAATTAGCTCGCCGTCGCCGCGGAAGCGGGTGATCATCCGATCGACGCTGGGATTATTGGCGGCGCGATAGATCTGGGCGACCGAGATGCCATACTGCACCGCGGCGACCATGGCGATCTCCCAGTTCGCGATATGACCGGAAAAGATGATCATGCGGCGGCCCGCGGCAACCGCCCGGTCCATATGCTCTAAGCCGTGCGTCTCGACCCGCCCGCACGGGTCGAAGACCCGGATTTCTCGTAAATGCGGATACTCGGCCGCGACCCGGCCGAGATTGTCCCACATGCCAGCGATGATCCGCGAAATCTCAACATCCGTAAGCGCGGGCCAGGCGCGGCTGAGGTTGAGACGGGCACGCTTTGAGATGTCGAGCCTTGGACCGATTGCGCGTCCCAATGCGCCACCAATCGCCGATGCCCAATCGAGGGGGAACCAGCCGAATATTGCCAACGCGAGCCTGGCGCCCCAAGCCTCCACGCGATAAGCCAACCTCAAACGCGCGCGCGCAGATGGAACCATGCTCACCCACCCGGCCCGTCGAACTGGCTTGGTGAGCGCGGCGTTCCGATCGATCGTCATCGGCAGCTCAAGTGCCCACGACCGGGGTGATCAGCTGATCGAGCGCTGCAGGATCTCGCCAAGAGATTTCGACTTCGAAGACCTCGATGTCGTCGCGGCTTGCCGGCGGAATGCGAACGATGTCCTTCGCTGTGGTGACGAGGCGCGCATGCGCCCGCTCAGCGTCCCTCCGCAGCTGCTCGATTTCCTTGGTGCGGTAGGGGTGATGGTCCGGAAACGCACGCGTGCCTGCGAGTTCTGCGCCAACCATCCGCAGAGTCGCGAAAAATTTTTCCGGACGTCCGATCCCCGCGAAGGCCAGAATCCGCGAGCCGGCCATCCGCGAGCCGGAGACCGGGCTCAGCTCGGCCGATAGGACCGGCAGCTCGTTCCAGATCGCGGCTTGCTCCAGCACTCTCGTTTCCGCCTCCGTTCCGAGCAACACTACGGCATCAGCACGGGCAAGTCCGCGCGCAAGATTTTCGCGCAACGGACCCGCCGGGATGATTCTCCCATTGCCGAAACCGTAGATCGCATCGACGACAACGAGCGATAAGGCCTTGTTGATGGTGGGGTTCTGAAAACCGTCATCGAGCACGACTGCGTGCGCGCCGGCTGCAACTGCGGCGCGAATGCCCGACGCCCGGTTGCGCGCGACCCAACACGGCGCGCGGCGCGCCAGCAACAGCGCTTCGTCGCCGACCGTAGCGGCATCGTGGCGACCGGGATCAATCCGTACCGGCCCACCAAAACTGCCGCCATAGCCGCGCGTCACTACGTGGACCGCAACGCGGCGCGTTGCGAGATTCGCGGCCAAAGCCAACGCGACCGGGGTCTTGCCCGCCCCGCCGGCGACTAGGTTGCCGACGCAGATGACCGGGATCGGGGAGCAATAGGGATGCGACAGCCGCTCTTGCAGCCGTCCAGCGGCGTCCCATGCCGCCGCGACAGGCATCAACAGGTTCGCAAGGATCCCGGGAGGGTCCGCCCAGAAGCGAGGGGCGGCGCGCATCACGCGCATCAGGCTCTCAGCGAACGCGGTGCCGCCGCGACTTCTCGCTCCGGCACAAGCCGATCGAGCCACGGTGCCAGCCGCTCCGATACGGCATCAAGAACGCCACGACCGGCCGCTGCGACACGGTTCGCCGCAGCGGCGCGTTCGGCTCGCAGACGCCGATCGGAGAGCAGCGCTGCCACGGCGCGAGCGAGCGTCTCGGCGTCGGTCACCGTTTCGGCTGCGCCGGCGGCGGCCAGTGCCGCCGCCATTCCGGTGCAATTGCTCATGTCCGAACCGTGCAACACGGCGCAGTCGAGACGGGCTGCCTCCAATGGGTTGTGGCCGCCCTTGCCAACGAGCGACCCGCCAATGAACGCGATGCCGGAGAGACGGTAAAACAGGCCGAGTTCACCGATCGTATCAGCGAGATAAACGTCGGTCTCGCCGGTGACCGGCTCGCCGGGCGCGCGCCGGGCAATCCGCAGCCCCTGCGCACGCAGCATCGCAGCGATGGCGTCGGCCCGCGCCGGATGACGGGGCACAATGATCGTCAGCAGACCGGGGAATTTCGCCGCAAGATCGCGATGAACGCGGCCGGCGATTTCCTCCTCGCCGGCATGGGTGCTGGCTGCAAGCCAAACAGACCGCTGTCCGATACGGATCCGCAACCGCAGTAATTCGGCGCGCTCGCACGGCAAAGGCGCGGCCGCGCCTTTGAGATCGCCGAGCATCGCCACCTGCCGCGCCCCCAGCGACTGGATTCGCTCGGTTTGCTGGTGGTCCTGGGCGAGGCATAAATCGAACGCGCGCATTATCGGGCGGATGAGGCCGGGCCAGCGTCGCCACAGCCGGTACGAGCGCGCTGACAGCCTTCCATTGATGAGTACCATCGGGATACCGCGCGCATGGGTCATGAGGACCAGATTGGGCCACAACTCGGATTCGATCCACAGCGCCAGATCAGGGTGCCAATGGTCGAGAAAGCGGATGATCCAACGCGGCACATCCGCAGGAGCGAATTGGTGCCGCGCGCGTGCTGGCAGCCGGCTTGCGAGCAGGCGGGCCGAGGTAACCGTCCCGGTCGTCACCAATATGGCGAGCTCCGGCCGCGAAGCCAGAAGGTTTTCGATGAGCGCGAGCGCCGCCGTGGCTTCACCGACGCTTGCAGCATGAAGCCAAATAAGTGGCCCTTGCGGCCGCACCGCGCTGGTGAGACCGCGGCGCTCGCGAAAGCGTATCGGGTCTTCCTTGCCGCGTTTGCGGCGTTGCGCCAGATAACAGATCGCGATTGGACCCAGCGGCCGGGTCAGCATCCGATAGAGCAGCGGCAGCATTACTCGTCCGTAACCGGGCGCGCGGGGCCGACTGAAGCGGCGCCAGTCCAATGCGATGAGGAGTGATGCCCGACGCGACGATCGGCTTCGCGGACCATTTCGACCATGCGCGCCTCGATCAGGCATCGGACGTCCTCGAGCCCCGTCTCGTCCAGCTCCGCGCCGATTTCGATCGGCTCGCCAAACAAAAACACACCACGCCCGAACGGCAAAGCGAGGTGGAAGCGGTCCCAGCTCGCGAGCTCGCGCCGGCGGCTCGTGGCGTAGGTCGCAGGCACGATCGGCACCCCAGCGAGACGGGCAATGTTGACGATCCCGATGCTCACGGTCATTGCCGGGCCGCGCGGTCCATCCGGCGTGATGCCGACACAGCCCCCCTCTTTCAACCGTTTCAGAATCTCGCGCAACGCCGACGAACCGCCGCGGCTCGTCGAGCCGGCGATCGTCTCGATACCGAAATAGGTCATCGCTCCAGCGATGATACGTCCATCGCGATGCGCCGAGATCAACATGTGAAACGGTGCCAACCCGTGCCACGCGAGCGGCATCATCAGCAATCGCCCATGCCAGAAGGCGACGATGAAAGTCCGGTCTTCGCGGGTGAGCTTGCGTGTCCAATCGCCACCCTCGACGCTCCAGCGATTCGTCAAATAGACGAACCGAATGTAGCAATGGGTTATCCAGCAGGCGATCCGCCGCAGCGCGTCGCTGCGCAGAAGACGTCGCCAGGCCCTCGATCTCGACAATTCTGATCGTCCTTACACCTCGGCCCCGGCAGCGACCTGATCGTGCTGATCCGCAAATTGCATAGCATGGAGGCGCGCATAAAGGCCGCCCAGCGCCAGCAGCTCTCGGTGCCGGCCGGTCTCAACGATCTGCCCACGGTTCATCACGCAGATCAGATCGGCTCGTTGGATCGTCGACAGACGGTGCGCAACCACCAACGTGGTGCGGCCGCGAATCAGCGTATTGAGTGCCGTTTGCACCTGCCGTTCGGCTTCGCTGTCGAGCGCCGCCGTGGCTTCGTCAAGCAACAGGATCGGGGCGTTCTTCAGCATCGCCCGGGCGATCGCTATTCGTTGACGCTGGCCGCCAGAGAGCCTCACTCCGTGCTCGCCGACCAGGGTGTCGTAGCCACTGGGCAGTTCGCAAATGAAATCGTGGGCAGCCGCCGCCCGTGCCGCTTCCTCGATCTCGACCGCCGATGCGCCAAACCGGCCATAGGCGATATTGGCCCGCACGGTGTCATCGAACAGGCTGACCTCTTGAGCGACCAGGGCAATGGCCCCACGCAGAGAGGCGAGCGTTACCGAACGGACATCCTGTCTGTCGATCGAGATGCTTCCAGCCGCGACATCGAAGAAGCGCGGGATCAGGTTGAGCATCGTCGATTTTCCGGCTCCCGAGGGGCCGACCAGCGCAACAGTGTGGCCGGCCGGAATGGTCAAAGAGGTGCGATCGATTGCCAGGATGCCGGGAACGTAGCCGAAGCAAACGTCATCGAACCGGATCTCGCCGCCGGCGATGTGCAGTGGCCGGGCGCCTGGCATGTCGCGAATCATCGGTTCGAGGTCGAGCACCTCGAAGATCCGCTGGGCCGCAGCGAGACCCTCCTGAAGCGAAGCATTCAGATTGGCGAGGCTCTTCAGCGGCTGATAGGCGAGCAGAAGGGCCGTGATAAACGAGAACAACGCGCCGGGAGTCCGGGCACCGCTGATGACTTGATGACCCCCGTATAGGATGACAACGGCAATGGCCATGCCGCCGAGGGTTTCCATCATTGGCGAGGCTCGCGACCGCGTCCGGGTGTTCCGATCGATCAGCATAAACAGCCGCTCGATCAACCCGACGGCGCGGCGTTCCTCGTACTCTTCCATGCCATAGGCTTTGACGTGCCGGGCGCCCTGAAAAGTTTGGCTCAACAAGGTCGTAAATTGGCCAATCTCGGCCTGGGTATTGGCGGCGACGCGGCGGATGCGCCGCCCGATCCCAACAATCGGACGGATCGCCAGCGGGAAGACGAAGAATGAGACCAAGGCAAGCAGCCAATCCTGATAAAACATGACGCCGATGAGAAAAACGACAGTCACCGCGTCTTTGCCAATCCCGGCGATAACGCTCGCCGCGGCATTGCGCAACAGCACCGCGTCGCTGGTGAAACGCGAGATCAGAGTGCCGGTCGGATTGGCATGAAAATAGGCGAGATCGGCGCGCATCAATCTAGCAAAGAGTGCAATCTGTACGTCGGCGATGACGCGCTGGCCGATTCTGGTCATCGATACGGTGGCGCCGTAATCGGCCAGCCCCTTGGCAAGAGCAAGAGCCAGTGCGGCACCGGCGATCAGCAGGAGCAGCGAGCCTTCGTGCGCGACAAAGATCCGATCGAGCACCGGTTGCATCAGCCAGGCGCGCCCTGCCGTGCTGCCGGCTGCCAACCCCATCAGTAAGAAGGCAAGTACGACCCGCCTGCCGTGCGGCCGCATGAAATCACGCGTCAAGCGCCAGATGAGCGCAGCCGAACGTCCACCACTGCCAACGATCGCCGGGTCGATTCGCATCACTTCCCCCCGGCAGTGTTAGAGGCGGCTCCCCCGCTTGGCAAGCCGGACGCGCTAAGACTGAGTGATGTCGGAACGCCGCGGCTTCCGTGCCCGGCTGATTAGGCGCCGGCGACGGTCAGGTCGTCGATCCTGAGGGTCGGGGAATCGGCACCGGTTTTGAATTCGAGATCGTCGGCGGCAACGAGCCGGCCGAACATGTCCTTGAGATTGCCGGCCACTGTCATCTCGCTGACCGGGAAGGCGATCTCGCCCTTGTCGATCCAAAAGCCGGCAGCACCGCGGCTGTAGTCGCCGGTGACGCCGTTGACCCCCATGCCCATCATCTCGGTAACATAGAACCCGCTGTCGATGTCAGCGATCAGCTCTTCGGGACCGAGCACGCCCGGCTCAATCCACACATTGGTCGCTGCCGGGGAAGGGGGCGAGGCGGTACCGCGCGCGGCATGACCGGTGGTAGTGAGCCCGAGCTGGCGGGCCGAGCGCAGATCCAAGAGCCACGTGGTTAAAACCCCCTTGTCGATGATCGCGCGGCGGCGATTGGCGATGCCTTCGCCGTCAAACGGCTTCGAGCGCAATCCGCGCTGGCGGTGCGGGTCGTCGATGATCGTGATCGCCTCTGGAAAAATGCGCTCGCTGAGACGGTCCTTCAGAAAGCTCGTGCCCCTGGCGATCGCAGGCCCCGATACCGCCCCTAGCAGGTGCGACAAGAAACTGCGCGCGACGCGTGGGTCGAACACCACCGGGCAGCGGCAGGTCGCCACCTTCTTCGCACCCAGGCGCTTAATCGCACGCTCGCCGGCGCTCTTGCCGACCTCGGCCGGGTCACGCAGGTCGGCCGCGTAGATCGCGCTCGCATATTCGTAATCGCGTTCCATCCCGGTGCCCGAACCGGCGATGACGCTGGCGCTGACACCGTGGCTCGAGCCGCTATAGGCGCCGGCAAAGCCGTTTGAGGCGGCAAATGCGATATTCGAACGGCCCCATCCAGCCTCGGCGCCCTCGGAATTCGAGACGCCCTTGATCGCGAGTGCCGCGTCCTCGGCAGCGCGGGCCCACTCGATCAACATTTCGGGGCTCGGTTCAGCGGGGTCGAACGAATCGAGGCATGGCCAATCGCGGGCGATCTCGGCGGGATCAGCGATGCCGCAATAGGGGTCTTCGGGTACGGCACGGGCCATTGCGATCGCTCTTTCAACGAGTGCGTCGAGCGCCTCAGGTGAACGGTCGCTCGATGACACGATCGCCTGTTGCCGGCCGATAAACACCCGCAAGCCCAGATCCTGCCCTTCCGAGCGCTCGAGCTTCTCGGTCTTGCCGAGGCGCCGTGCATGCGACAGCGAGGTGCCCTCGAAAAGCACCGCATCGGCGGCGTCGGCCCCGGCGCGGCGCGCGCGGCCGATCAAATCTTGCAGCAAATCGAGCGCACTATTTACTGCTTCGGTCATCGCATCTCCATTATTTCCAGATGGATTTACCCGGTCCGGGTAATCCGTAGCTCGCCCATTTGCTCGTCACCTCGGTGACGATTTCCTCGGCCATGCGGATCGGCCTGCCCCATTCTCGACGCGTCTCGGGCGGCAATTTCGTCGTCGCGTCAAGGCCGATCTTGCCGCCGAGGCCTGCTTCGGGCGAGGCAAAGTCGAGATAATCGATCGGGGTATCGTCGATCAGCGTCACATCTCGCACCGGATCCATTCGGGTTGAGATCGCCCAAATGACGTCTTTCCACTCCCGCGCGTCGATGTCGTCATCGACGACAATGACGAATTTGGTGTACATGAACTGACGCAGAAACGACCAGATCGCTATCATCACTCGCTTGGCGTGACCCGGATAGGCCTTGCGGATCGCGACGACGGCGATGCGATAAGAGCACCCCTCGGGTGGCAGCCAGAAATCGACGATCTCAGGGAATTGCTGCTGCAGCAGCGGGATGAACACTTCGTTCAGCGCTTCCCCGAGGATCGACGGCTCGTCCGGCGGCCGGCCGGTAAAGGTTGAGAGATAGATCGGCTTCGCCCGCATCGTTATCGCCGACAACCGAAAGACCGGAAAACGCTCGACGGTGTTGTAGTAGCCCGTGTGGTCGCCGTAGGGGCCCTCCTCGCCGTATTCGTCGAGTGAGACATGGCCTTCGAGGACGATCTCGGCCTGTGCCGGCACCTTGAGCGGTATCGTCTTACAATCGGCCAGCTCGACCTTTCGGCCGCGCAGCAATCCCGCAAACTGGTACTCTGACAGCGTCTCAGGAACAGGCGTGACGGCCGCGAGGATGGTGCCGGGGTCGGCGCCGATCACCGCCGCGGCCGGCAGGGGATCGCGGCGCTCGGCGCCCCAACGCTGGTGATGCTGAGCCCCGCCACGGTGCTTGAGCCAGCGCATCAAGGTCGTGTCGCGACCGATCACCTGCATACGGTAAATGCCGAGATTGAAATTGTCCTCGCGGCGCTCGCCGGGTCCTTTCGTCACGACCAGCGGCCAGGTGATCAACGGCGCCGGCTCGCCCGGCCAGCAAGTCTGGATCGGCAGCGTCGCCAGATCGATTTCGCCACCGCGGAGCACAACTTCCTGGCACGGCGCGGCGCCAACGGTACGCGGGCGCATCGCCATCACGGTGCGTAACAGCGGCAGCATCTGAAGCGCCTCGCGCCAGCCACCGGGCGGCTCGGGCTGTTTCAGAAAGGCCAGGGTTTCACCGATCTCGCGCAAGCCGCCTGGCTCGCGGTCCATGCCCCAGGCGACGCGCTCGATGGTGCCGAACAAATTGACGAGCACCGGCATCGCATAACTGGCGCCAGTCTCGCGGATGACATTCTCGAACAACGCCGCCGGGCCCCCTTCGGCAAGTAGGCGCGTGTGGATTTCAGTTATCTCGAGGTAGGGCGAGACCGGTGCGGCCACCCGCACGAGCCGCCCGGCCATCTCGAGCCGGTCGATGAAATCGCGCAGGCTGGAATAGGGCATGGCAGCTATATGGTCCCGGCAGCACCAGCTGGCGAGCGCCATTCATCTCCCAGACCACCCCATCACGGGTCTCGCTACCTTCGAGGTCGCGGCTGGTCGGCACGAGATAACGGGCGCGCTCGCGGAGACCCTCGGTTGGCAAATAGGCGCGCCCGGGATCGCCGAAGAGCACAACGCAGCCGCACCGCGCGAGGAAGCGCAACCAAGCGGCAACACGACCCGCCAACGGCTGCTCGTAGCAGACGTCGCCGGCCGTGACGACTTGCCATCGCGAATCGTTGGCGTCGATCAGATCGGTGGTTGTCACCTCGATCTCGACTTGGTTGAGCCTCGCATTCGAGGTGATCGCGGCCACCGCGACATAATCGATCTCGGCGGCGAGCACAGGAGAAGCGCCGGCCATTGCCGCGGCGATCGCAACAAGACCCGAACCGGCCCCAAAGTCGAGCACTGACCCGCCGGCAACCTGATCGGGATGGTCGAGCAGGTAACGGGCGAGCGCCTGACCGCCGGTCCATGCAAATGCCCAAAACGGCGGCGGTACAGCATTGCGCGTGAAGATTTCCTCGGTCGCCTGCCACATCGGGGTGATCTCCGTCGCGAGCTGAAGACGGATTTCGGGCACCAAGGGCGGCGCCGTGACCACGGTATTGCGACGGATGAAGAGCGCGCGATCCAAGCCGATCAATTGAGATGGCCGGCGATGATGCCGGCGAAAATGAGCCAGCCGACGACGCGGTTCGAGCGGAACTTGCGCAGACAATCAGAGGGATCTTCAGTCGCCACTCTTGCAGCCTGCCAGATCAGCTGTGCCGCCGCGGCGGCCAGAGCGAGCCAGAACAGCGTGCAGAGCCCGGCCGCAAAACCCGCTGCTGCCCAAGCAATCAACGCGATGCCGTAGAAGACGAAGAGCCAGCGGCGAGTGCGCTCGCCGAGGGCGATCGCCGAGGACTTCACGCCGATACGGACGTCGTCCTCTTTGTCCTGATGTGCGTAGATCGTATCGTAGCCGATTGTCCAGAACACGCCGCCGAGATAGAGCAGCAGCGGCGGCGGAGCGAGCGCGCCCGTGACAGCGGTCCATCCGATCAGCGCACCCCAACTAAAGTTGAGGCCGAGGAATACCTGCGGCCAATAAGTGATGCGCTTCATGAACGGGTAAGTGCCGATCAGCCCCGGAACCGCACATCCGAGGAGCATCGTCGGCCAATTGAGGCTCAACAAAACCGTGGCGCCGAGCCCGAGTTGGAGCATCAGAAACACGCTCGCCCCGCGCACTGACACGGCGCCGCTCGGCAGGGGACGCAACCGCGTTCGCGCGACTTGGCCGTCGTAATGTCGGTCGGCAATGTCGTTGAGTGTGCAGCCCGCACCCCGCATCGAGACGGCGCCGATCGCGAACAGCAGTAGCAGCATCGGATCGGGCCAGCGTTCCGAGGCGAGCGAGATCCCCCACCAGCCCGGAAACAGCAGCAGCCATGTCCCGATCGGCCGGTCGAGCCGGGCGAGGCGCGCATAGGGCCGCGACCAAGCCGGCAGATAACGCTCGACCCAATCGGCCCGGTCTATATCGCTGGGATCACGGCCGAGCGTGGATGTTCCCTCGCCCTCGATGCCGTCGCGGTCATAAGAATGAGCGATCATGTTCGTTACGCAGCACCTAACTTATCGTTATGAAAGAGACGGTTCGAGGATCGGGTAATGAGCGAGCGCCGCGGGCCCCGTATATACATCGCGGCCGGCCTCGCCCCGGGCGCTGAGGTCGAGCTCGGATGGCGGCAGGCGCATCATCTTCGTTCGGTCTTGAGGCTCGAACTTGGCAGCGCAGTTTCGGGGTTCAATCCAGCCGACGGAGAATGGCTTTGCCGCGTCGAAAAGACCGGGAAGAGCATAATGCGGTTGACGGTCGAACACCAACTGCGAGTGCCCGAGCCTCAAGTCGCGCCCGGGCCGTGGCTGCTCTTTGCGCCGATCAAGCGCGCCCGTCTCGATTGGCTCGTCGAGAAGGCCACAGAACTCGGGGTCTCGGCGTTGCTGCCGGTGTGGACGGCACATACTCAGGCTGAACGGGTCAATCTCGAGCGGATGCGCGCGCATGCCATCGAGGCAGCCGAGCAAAGCGAGCGCCTTTCGCTTCCCGAGCTACACCCGCCGGAAAGACTGGAGCGGTTGGTCGCCGCCTGGCCTCCAGAGCGGCGATTAATTATCTGCGACGAAACCGGCGGCGGCGAGATGCTCGCCGAAGCTGCAGCCCGGCTGTCCCCCGCACCGATGGCGCTGCTCGTTGGCCCCGAGGGTGGTTTCGACCGGAGGGAGCTTGACGCTCTCGCAAAACTCTCCTTTGTTACTCGCGTCGGGCTCGGCCCGAGGGTGTTGCGCGCCGAAACTGCCGCTCTCGCGGCTCTGGCGGTGTACCAGGCGATCGCCGGAGATTGGCACTGCGCCCGTACTCGTTGATCGCGCTTGCCCAATGGTTCATTAAACGGTTGCCCTATCGGGCGCCGCCACTACTGCTGGAGGCCCGCCGAGGATGACGACGACGCCGAGTTCGCCAGGAGCGCCGATTACGGACAAGCGGCAGCTCGTCGAATACCTCGAATCCGGCTGCAAGCCGCCCTCGGCCTGGCGGGTCGGCACCGAGCACGAGAAATTCGTGTTCCGACGCTCGGATTTGCGCCGCGTCCCCTATGACGGGCCGGACGGGATTGCCGCGCTGCTTGCGGGGATGACCCGCTTCGGATGGAAGCCGATCATCGAGAACGGCAAAACGATAGCGCTCACCAACGATGCCCGATGTTCGATCACGCTCGAGCCCGGCGGTCAGTTCGAACTGAGCGGGGCGCCGCTCGAAACCGTCCATCAAACTTGCGACGAAGTGCATGAGCACCTGCGCCAAGTGCGCGAAGTTTGCGACGAGTTGGGGCTGGGCATGCTCGGGCTCGGCTTCGACCCGAAGTGGCGCCGCGAAGACATCCCGTTCATGCCCAAGGCGCGTTACCGGATCATGCGCGACTACATGCCGAAGAAGGGCCAGCTTGGCCTCGACATGATGCTGCGCACCTGCACCGTGCAGACCAACCTCGACTACCAGTCCGAGGCCGACATGGTGAAGAAATTCCGCGTCGGTCTTGCGCTGCAGCCCGTGGCCGTAGCGCTGTTCGCCAACTCCCCGTTTGTCGAAGGCCGGCCCTCTGGTTTTCTCAGCTATCGCAGCTATATTTGGACCGACACGGACCCGGACCGTTGCGGCACCCTGCCCTTTGTCTTCGAGCCGGCCTTCGGTTTCGAGCGCTATGTCGACTACATGCTAAATGTACCGATGTATTTCATTTACCGGGACGGACGGTACATCGATGCGAGCGGCCAGTCGTTCCGCGACTTTATGGCCGGCAAGCTGCCGGCGCTGACCAACGACGTCCCGCGTATCGGCGACTGGGCAGATCATGTGACGACAGCATTTCCCGAAGCGCGGATGAAGACATTTCTCGAGATGCGCGGCGCCGATGGCGGTCCATGGCGCCGGCTGTGCGCGTTGCCGGCCTTGTGGGTCGGGCTGCTCTATGATTCGACAGCACTCGATGCAGCTTATGATTTGATCGCTGATTGGACCGCCGAGGAGCGTGAGGCGATGCGTTGCGATGTGCCGCGACTTGGCCTGGCGACGCCGCTGCGGTCCCGCACCTTGCGGGAGATTGCGCTCGAAGTGCTGGAGATTTCGCGCGAAGGACTGCACCGGCGCGCTCGCCGCAACACGGCGGGCGAAGACGAGACGCATTTCCTCGACACGCTCTTCGCAATCGCCGGCTCCGGGCGCACCCCGGCGGAAGAGCTGCTCGAAGACTTTCGCACGCGCTGGGACGGCACCATCGATCCGCTATTCACGGAATACGCCTACTAACCTGGTGCGAAACCACGGTATGCGGGGGTGGTCTCGATGATTTGTGAGTCGCTCCCGAGCCGCATCTGATACCAGCGCCGGGAGTCGTTCATCCCTGTGGCGGGTGGTCGGCCCGACAACGACATCCAGCGCTCACGGTGCCATGAGGTGACGGCCACCTCGGCACGTAGCGTGGTGCCCGGGCGCGGCGCCTCGATCCCGAGCGTCTTCCAGGGAACCAACATTTCCGCCGTTATCCGGGGCTGGTCGGCACCGAAATAGACCGCCTTGGCGCCGCTAACCACGGTGCAGCCCTCTATGATTGCCCGTTCCGCGGTCCCCGGACAAAGTTGCGCGGCCATTTCCGGATAATCATGGAGCTTGGTCCGCGGTGGAATGAAGAACAGCGTAAAGCGGCGGGGCCCGGTGCCGATGTCGATGCCGAGCTCGACGCGGTAAGCGTCGACCAGCGGGAAGCTGCCCTGAAAGGCGAGAAGGTCGATATCGAAGTAGTCCTGTCCGATCGTCGCCAGCGCCAGCCCGTGCTCGCTCCACGAAAGGTAGACCTCACCGAATTCTACCGCGCCCGGTGAGGGTTTCAGTCGGGGCAACAGGCTCGACGGCTTCGGCCAGTCGGACAGCGAGCGGTTATCGACGGAGACCGGGGCATACGGCAGCACGAAGCGGGCCGCTTCCGTCGCCGGCGAGGCGGCCGTCGCGCTCGCGTGTACCGCGAGAGCCCGGCGGTTGGCGGACGCGAGCGCGGAGGTGAGGTGCTGATAGGGCTCATCATTAATGTCGACGAGGCCGAAATCATAGTCTTCGCCGTCGCCGCGCCCGCCTTTCGGGTGGTCGTAGTACTGGAACCAGTGCGCTCCGACAAGTTCGGGCACCGCCGAGAAATTGAGGGTTGCAGCGGCAGCGCCGGCGGCTCGCTCGTCCTGCGTCGCGACCGTCATTAGATGGCCGTTGTTGCGGTTTCCGGTACGGTTGTCGCGTGCGGCGAAAAACCATTCGGAGACCAGGACGGGTTTATCGCCCGATAGCCTTCTAAGCCCGTCGAAGAAATAGTCTGCGATCCAGCCGTCACCGCTATCGACGTTGTAGTTCGTCGCGATCGCGTCGACATGCGGCGCCATCGCACGCACCGCGGCCGGGTCGTAATAGATCGGCAGACGGTCACCAAAATAGAGTGCATCCGGATCGGCGGCGCGGATGGCGCGCTCAGCGAGCATGTAGTAACGCTCGGCGACGATCCCGGTCCATTCGCGCACGACATCGATCCCGGCCCCGCCCGGCTTCATCTGGGTGCGAGCTGTGGCGATGAGGAGCCCTTCCCACGAACTCGCTCCCCTAGGCGGTTCGAAATCGGTGGTAAAGCGCGACCAATCCCCGTCGTAATGCTGGCGCAGCAATTCGACCCAGCGCAGCTTCGTAAACGAGCTTGCCGGCTTCGACGAGTAGAAGACGAACAAGGCCCCCGCCCACCAGCCGACTTCGTTGTCCGAGAAATAGCCGATACGGTATGGCGACCTGCGGTAAGGGGCGACGAGCGCGCGGGCGAGCTCGTTCATTCGCCGCTCGGTCGCCGGGTCGAACGGATCGAACCAATGAAACCGGGCCAACCGACCGAGTTCGAGATTGACGATCGACGGAAGTTTGAGTGTCTCCGGCGCCAACGCCCAGCCGCCGGCGCTGTTGAAGCCCCACGACAACAACCGACGGCGGGTTTGGACCGTCCAATCCGCGAGCGTCGGCGCGAACGCCTCCCAGCTGTACCAGATCTTGCCGTCCTTCTCGCGCTGGGGATAGCCGCCATCGAGAACATTGACGCCGAGACTGAAAAAGCGCTCGCCGCACGGTGTCACCAGCCATGCAACCTTGCCTTCCCTGGCCAGCGACCAGCGGCTCGACGGTGCTACGGCAAAATCGCTGCAAGCCCAGGCTTGCCCGACAAAAAACGTGGTTAATATGGTTGCTGCTGCGAGGATCGCTCGGAAGCGAGCGCCCGCAGCTTGCCTCACGTGTTAGTGCCGCCGACCGTCAGGCCGTCCATGCGCAATGTCGGCTGACCGACGCCAACCGGCACCGACTGCCCGTCCTTGCCGCAGGTGCCGATCCCGTCGTCGAGACGGAGGTCGTTGCCGATCATCGCGACCTTAGTCAGCGCGTCCGGGCCGTTGCCGATCAGCGTCGCGCCCTTGACCGCGTGGCCGATTTTGCCATCCTCGATCAGGTAGGCCTCGGAGGCGGAAAACACGAACTTGCCCGATGTGATGTCGACCTGTCCGCCGCCGAAATTGACCGCGTACAAACCTTTCGTCACCGAGGCGATGATTTCCTGCGGATCCTGGGCCCCGGCCAGCATGTAGGTGTTCGTCATGCGAGGCATTGGCGCATGGGCAAAACTCTGGCGCCGGCCGTTCCCGGTCGGAGCGGCCCCGAGTAGCCGCGCATTCATGCGGTCCTGCATGTAACCTTTGAGAATCCCGTCTTCGATCAGCACCGTGTAATTCGTCGGTGTGCCTTCGTCGTCGACGGTCAGCGAGCCGCGCCGGTTGGGCATTGTCCCGTCGTCCACGACGGTTACCCCCTTGGCCGCGACGCGCTGCCCGATCATTCCCGAAAAAGCCGAGGTCTTCTTGCGGTTGAAATCGCCCTCGAGCCCGTGCCCGATCGCTTCGTGCAGCATGACCCCGGGCCACCCCGGGCCGAGGACCACGGTCATCTCTCCCGCCGGAGCGGGAACCGATCCGAGATTGGTGAGTGCTTGGCGCAAAGCCTCGTCCACTTGCTCCTTCCATTGCTGCGGATCGAGATAGCGTTCATAGCCGACGCGCCCGCCCGCCCCCGAGGAGCCAGTCTCCATGCGGTCGCCCTCGCCGACGACGATCGCGACGCTCAACCGAACCAACGGGCGGATGTCGGCGACGCGGCGACCGTCGGGGCGGATGATCTGTACCGCCTGCCACACGCCGCCGAGCGAAGCCATCACTTGCTTGACGCGTGGGTCACGGCTGCGGGCATACGCGTCGATCTCGGCGAGCAACCGCGTCTTCGCTCCGAGATCCACCAGGCCGAGCGGATTCTGCTCGGTATAGAGCAGCCGGTTGGTGCCGACAGGCGGCGGCGCCATGACGCCGGAATACCCGCTTGCCACCGCTCGCACTGTTGCCGCAGCACGGCGGATCGCTGCTTCCGAGAGCTCGGAGGCGTGCGCATAACCGGCCGCCTCGTCGGCGACCGCGCGCAACCCGAACCCCTGCGTCGTATCAAAACTCGCGCTTTTGATGCGGCCGTCGTCGAGCGCGAGGCTCTCGGACTGGCTGTATTCAAGGTAAAGCTCGCCGTCGTCCATGCCGGCCAACGATTCGCCGACCACCTGCTCGATGCGGGTCGGGTCCATGCCGGTGCGTTCGAAGAATAAAGCGTCGGTTACGGCGAGATCTGTCATTGGCTACTCCAGAAAGAACCGCCTCAATATGGTCGCATGTGGTCTCGCGCGAAAGAAGCCAGCACAACCAGCCGTTCGCAACCCATCCTACGCACGACTCGGCCGCCGGCGGAACCCGGCCCTGTGCGGCGGCTTGCCGCAAAGGTGTTTGGTCGGGGTTGTCCCGGTTGTGCCATGAAGGAGCTATGGTGTATGCGATTGGCGGTGGGCGGTGACGACGCGCGTTGCGTCGCGACAGTTGCCGAACGGGATGAGACCCGATGGTCGCGCTCGAATGGCCTCTCGGAAAAGCGCATCCGGCTTGCTGTTGAAGCGTGAGGGGCTGCACCGATGATGTGGTTGACGAGATTGTTTGCAAAGAGAACGACGAACCGGACCCTGGTGGTATTCGCAATTGCCGCTATCGGGCTTGCCGCGACCGCAGCGATCGCCTGGGCCGATGCGCCGCGGCCGTGGGAATTCGGCATGCAGGCGCCCGCCACCCCGGTCAAGGAGCGGCTGTCGGCGTTTCACGACGAGCTCTTGGCCATCATAACCGTCATAGCGCTTTTCGTTTTTGTTCTGCTCGCCATTGTGATCTTGCGGTTCAATCACCGGAGTCACCCGGTGCCGACGCGGACCTCCCACAACACCGTCATCGAGATGCTGTGGACGGTGATCCCGGTGCTGATCTTGGTCATGATCGCGATTCCGTCCTTCAAGCTGATGTATTACATGGACCGGGTACCGAACCCGGACATGACAATCAAAGTTACCGGGCATCAGTGGTACTGGTCTTACGACTATCCTGATCAAGGCGATCTTTCATTTGACAGCAACATAATTCCCGAGAACGAGCTGAAGCCCGGTCAAAAGCGGCTCTTGGACGTGGATAACCCGCTCGTGGTGCCGGTCGACACGGTGATCCGCGTCTATGTCACCGGCACCGACGTGATCCACAGCTGGTTCATCCCGTCTTTTGGGGTCCAGGAGTACGCGGTTGTCGGCCGCCTCAACGAATCCTGGATGAAGGTCGAACACCCCGGGATCTATTACGGCCAGTGCAATCAGATTTGCGGCGTCAATCATGCCTTCATGCCGATCAAGGTCGAGGCGGTTACCAAGGACGAATTTCAGCGTTGGCTAGAGGACGCGAAGAAAAAATACGCCCGTCACGACGAGCGCGGCGAGGCGGTGCACGTCGCAGCCGCTTCGGACGCAACCGGCGTTGCCCGTCCGGCGCCGGCAGGTAATTGAGGGAGCGAGCAATGGCTTACGAGCGCGGTGTCGATATCGCCGACCTGCATAGCCACGATGTTCACGGCCATAGCCATGCGCCCGGCTTCTTTGTCCGCTGGTTCTGCTCGACGAACCACAAGGACATCGGAACCCTTTACCTGCTCTTCGCGATTATTGGCGGAGTCATTGGTGGCGCGTTCTCGGTTATTGTTCGGGCGCAGCTGATGTATCCCGGAAATCATCTGATCGAGGACCATCAGTTCTATAACGTACTCGTCACCGCGCATGGGCTGATCATGGTGTTTTTCGTGATCATGCCGGCGATGATCGGTGGATTCGGCAACTGGATGGTGCCGCTGATGATCGGCTCGCCGGACATGGCCTTCCCGCGAATGAACAACATCAGCTTCTGGCTCCTGGTCCCGTCATTTGCGTTGCTGGTCGGCTCGACGATGGTCGGGCAAGGCGCCGGCGTCGGATGGACCGTCTACCCTCCGCTCTCCGGCCCGGTCGGTCATCCCGGACCGGCGGTCGACATGGTGATCTTCTCGCTTCACCTGGCGGGCGCGTCGTCGATTATGGGCGCCATCAACTTCATCACGACGATCCTCAACATGCGCGCCCCCGGCATGACGATGCACAAGATGCCGCTCTTCGTGTGGGCGATCCTGGTGACGGCGTTCCTGCTGCTGCTGTCGCTGCCGGTGCTCGCCGGAGCGATCACGATGCTGCTGACCGACCGCAATTTCGGCACGACCTTTTTCGACCCCGCCGGCGGCGGCGACCCGCTGCTGTTCCTCAACCTGTTCTGGTTCTTCGGTCACCCGGAGGTCTACATCCTGATCCTGCCGGGCTTTGGGATGATCTCACAAGTCGTCTCGACCTTTTCGAAGAAGCCGGTCTTCGGTTATCTCGGCATGGCCTATGCGATGATCGCAATCGGCGTCATCGGCTTTGTCGTGTGGGCGCATCACATGTTCACGACCGGCATTTCGGTCGATGCGCGCGCCTATTTCACCGCGGCGACGATGGTCATCGCGGTGCCCACCGGTGTGAAGATCTTTTCGTGGATCGCAACGATGTGGGGCGGGTCCATAGATTTCAAGACGCCGATGCTGTGGGCATTGGGCTTCATCTTCTTGTTCACGATCGGCGGCGTGACTGGGGTCGTTCTGGCCAATGCCGGCGTCGACTTCGCCTTGCACAACACCTATTACGTGATCGCGCATTTCCATTATGTGCTGTCGCTCGGCGCAGTGTTCTCGATTTTTGCCGGCTTCTATTACTGGATCGGCAAGATGTCGGGCCGCACATATAACGAGACGTGGGGCAAGATCCATTTCTGGACCACCTTCATTGGGGTCAACATGACCTTCTTCCCGATGCATTTCCTCGGCCTCGCCGGCATGCCACGGCGGATCGCCGATTATCCGGATGCCTTTGCCGTGTGGAACATGGTCGCCTCGATCGGGGCCTATATTTCCTATGCCTCGACTTTGTTCTTCGTCTTCATAGTCTTGCATACACTCTTCGCCGGACGGCGGGTCGGGGCCAATTACTGGGGCGACGGCGCGACGACACTCGAATGGAAACTGTCTTCGCCGCCGCCGTTCCACAGCTATGAAGAGCTTCCGGTCATTGCGTAGGGAACCTCTGTCCTCGTGAGCGATTTGTCCGAGGTTCGGCCGGCCGCCGCGCTCCGCCTCGCGACTGCGCCGGTGACGAGGGTCGCCGACTATGTCGAGATCCTCAAGCCTCGGGTCATGTCGCTGGTTGTCTTCACCGGGCTGGTCGGTCTTTTGCTGGCCCCGGGACACATTCATCCGCTCCTTGGAGCGGTCGCGGTTGGTTGCATCGCCGTCGGCGCGGGCGCGGCCGGCGCGATCAACATGTGGTATGACCGCGACATCGACGCGATGATGCGCCGTACCCGCGAGCGGCCACTTCCGGCGGGCCGGATGATGCCCGGCGAGGCACTCGGCTTCGGGGTAGCGCTCGGTGCCGGTGCCGTGCTGGTCATGGGGCTCGCGGTCAGCTTCGTTGCGGCCGAACTGTTGGTCCTGACGATCGGGTTCTATGTCCTGGTCTATACGATCTGGCTGAAGCGGCGGACGCCGCAGAACATCGTAATCGGCGGCGCGGCAGGGGCGTTTCCACCGATGATCGGCTGGGCGGCGGTTACCGGCGATATCGGCTGGGGAGCTATCGCGTTGTTCGCGATCATCTTCTTTTGGACCCCACCACACTTCTGGGCGTTGTCATTGTACCGGACCGCCGACTACGCCACCGCCGGAGTACCGATGTTGCCGGTCGTCGCCGGTCCGGCCGAAACCAAGCGCCAGATGCTGGTCTATACGCTGGTGCTGTGGCCGGTCAGCGTGGCGCCTTGGCTACTTGGCGTTGGCGGCCTGCTCTACGGGGTCGGCGCGCTGTTGTTGAGCGCCCTCTTTACAGGATCGGCGATCCTCGTCTGGCATGACACCACCGACCGCAACGCACGCCGGATGTTCGCTTTTTCGCTGCTCTATCTCCTGCTGATCTTCACTTTGCTGCTCGTCGATCACACGGGCGGTTGGCTTTGATGGCGTTGGACCGCGAGAAAACGATACGCACGCGCAATCGCGCGATCGTGGCGGTGCTCGTCGCGCTCGTCGCGCTGTTTTACGCCATCACGATCGTCCGAATGGGAGGGTAGCGTGGCACCGGCGCATCGCTCGCGACAGCGCCACCGCAACGGCGCGACCGTGCTGCTCCTCACCTCCGTCGTCACCGGTATGGTCGGCCTGTCCTTCGCGTCGGTGCCGTTATACCGGCTGTTCTGTGCTGCAACCGGCTTTGGCGGCACGACCCAGCGGGCGGAAGAAGCGCCGCACCAAACGACTGCGGGCGTGGTCACGGTTCGCTTTAATGCCGACGTCGCGCCCGGCCTTGATTGGGAATTCCGCCCGTTACAAGACCGAATCGCGGTCCACCCAGGGGAGCAGAGCCAAGTTTATTACCGAGCCGTCAACCGTACTTCGGCTCCGGTTACCGCCCGCGCCGCGTACAACGTGACCCCGACCAAGGTAGGCGTTTATTTCGACAAGCTGCAATGCTTCTGCTTCAGCAATCAGACTTTGGCGCCGGGCCAGAGCGTCGATATGGGAGTGGAGTTCTTCGTCGACCCTGACATCCTGACGGATCCAAATACCAGCGAAGTGCGATCCATTACGCTCTCCTATACGATGTTTCGCGCACCCGAGACGGCATCCCCGACCGCATCCTCGGCACCTCGATCGCAGGCGCCCTCCGTAAACTGACCGACCCAGGGCCACATCCGATGAGCGAAGCGCACGCCGCACCGAAGCACCCCTATCATCTCGTCGAACCGAGCATCTGGCCGCTGCTCGGCGCAATTGCCGCCGGTCTGATCACCACCGGCGGCGTTCTCTATATGCACGGCTATGGCTGGACGCTCTTGATTATCGGCATCCTCTCGGTGCTCGCGATCATGGCCGTGTGGTGGCGCGACGTCATTCGCGAGGCCACCTTTCAAGGCTATCACACCCCGGTCGTGCAGCTGGGCATGCGTTATGGCATGGCGCTATTCATCGCTTCCGAGGTGATGTTCTTTGCCGCCTTCTTCTGGGCGTTTTTCGCATCGAGCTTGTTTCCGGTCGGTGGCGTCTGGCCGCCCAAGACGATCCATCCGTTCAACCCGTTCGAGTTCCCGTTTCTCAACACGCTGATCCTGCTGTTGTCGGGGACGACGGTGACGTGGGCGCACCATTCCTTGATCGAGGGCAACCGCAGCGGGCTGCTGCGGGGCCTCGCGCTGGCCGTTTTTCTCGGTATCTGCTTCACCTCGGTACAGGCTTACGAGTACAGCCACGCCCCGTTTCACTTCACCGGCGGCATCTATCCGTCGACCTTTTTCATGGCGACCGGGTTTCACGGTTTCCACGTCATTATCGGAACCACGTTTCTGATCGTGTGCCTCTACCGGGCCTGGGCTGGCCATTTCAAACCGGATCACCACTTTGGCTTCGAGGCGGCGGCCTGGTATTGGCATTTTGTCGACGTCGTCTGGTTGTTCCTCTTCGTGTGCGTCTATTGGTGGGGCGAGGGCAGCGGCGGCGCCGGCGTCGTGGGATGAACGACTTTCCCGCGGTCTCCACGCTGCGTGCCGCGCTCGGTTGCCGTTGCCCGCGTTGCGGTCAAGGCAAACTTTTCGCCGGACTTTTGAACGTGCGTCAGGCGTGCGAGGTCTGCGGCCTCGATCTTTCGGCACAGGATGCCGGGGACGGCCCGGCCGTTTTCGTAATCTTCTTTCTGGGCCTGATCGTCGTCGGCCTCGCGGCGCTTGTCGAGATCCGCTTTTCTCCACCGATCTGGGTCCACCTTGTTCTGTGGACACCGCTGATCCTGGGCGGCGCCGTCGCGATGCTGCGGCCATTGAAGGCGGGCCTGATCGCGCTGCAATATCGTCACCACCTGCTCGTCGCACCGCCCTCTATATGAAATGTCCCGGTTTCGGCCGTTGCTCTGGCCGACGGTGTTCACCGCGCCGATGCTCCTGTTGTTGCTCGCGCTCGGCTCGTGGCAGATTGAACGGCTGTTCTGGAAAGAACGTCTGATCTCACAGCGTGAGGACGCGGTGGCCGCGGCTCTGGTCCCCGTGCCGCAAAGCTTCGAAGAAGCGCGCGGTATGGAGTTCCGGCACATTACCGACGAGGGCGTGTTTCTCCACAACAAGGAAATCTTTCTCGGCGCGACGTCAGAGGCGGGCGGACAGGGTTATCAAGTTCTGACGCCGCTCCTAGAGCCGAGCAGTCGGATCGTTTTTGTCAATCGCGGGTACATCCCTGCGGAACTCAAGGATCCGGCACAACGCGCTCCCGGACAGATCAGCGGGACGGTGCGCGTGCAAGGACTGCTGCGCCTGCCACCCGACGGCCGGCCGGTATGGTTTCTGCCCGACAACCGTCCTGACCTCAATTATTGGTTCTGGGTCGACCTTCCGGCGATGAGCGCGGCAGATAAGCTCGACCGGGTGGCGCCCTTCTATATCGACGCCGACGCGACGCCGAACCCCGGCGGTTGGCCGAAAGGCGGCGTCACCCGCCTCGCGCTGCCGAACAACCATTTGCAATACGCGATCACGTGGTTTTCCCTGGCGGTTGCATTAATCGTCATTTATGTCCTCTATCATCGCCGCAATTCGGGGGGACGATGACCGCGTATCGGCAGCTGGAAGAGCGGTTTGCTCGCATCGGAGCGCTGGAGCAGGCGATCTCGGTGCTCCATTGGGATACCGCTGCAATTATGCCGGAAGGCGGGGCTGCAGCCCGAGCCGAGCAGCTCGCGACGTTGCGGACGATTGCGCATCAGCACCTGACCGCGCCGGACATCGAAGAGCTCCTGCCCGAAGCCGGGGCGACGGCAGATCCGCTCGACGAATGGCAGCGTGCCAATCTGCGCGAGATGCGCCGACGCTGGTCGCATGCAGCAGCAGTCCCGGCGGCGCTCGTCGAGGCGGAATCGCGCGCCTGCTCCGAGTGCGAGGCGGTGTGGCGCCGGGCGCGTCTGGAGAACGACTTTAAGGCAGTTCTGCCGTGGCTCGAACGCGTGCTGCGGGTCGAGCGGGAAATCGCCGCGAGCAAGGCCGAGCGGCTCGGAACGAGCCCCTACGAGGCGCTTCTCGACCAATACGAGCCCGGCGGCTCGGTCGCGGTGATCGATCGCCTGTTTGACGAAATTATGGGGTTTCTGCCCGATCTGCTCGACGCAGCTCTAGCTCGGCTAGCGGCTCTGTCGCTGCCGCCCGCCCCCGGCGGCCCTTTCCCGACCGACCGACAGCGCCGTGTTGCAATGAGGCTCATGGAGCGGATCGGATTCGATTTTGCTCATGGCCGGCTGGACATCAGCGCTCACCCGTTTTGCGGCGGCACGCCCGACGATGTGCGGATAACGACCCGCTACAACGAAGACGATTTCGCTAAAGCGCTGATGGCGGTGCTGCACGAGACCGGGCACGCCCTCTATCAGCGCGGGCTTCCGGCGCAGTGGCGCCGGCAGCCGGTCGGCCGCGCCCGCGGTATGGCAGCGCATGAGAGCCAATCGCTGTTTCTTGAAATGCAGGTGTGCCGCAGCCGTGCGTTTTTGACGTATGCGGCGCCGATCCTGCGCGAGGCGTTTGATGGCGAAGGGCCCGGCTGGGAGGCCGAAGCGCTCTACCGTCGTCAGATCCGCGTGCACCGCGGCCTCATCCGCGTCGATGCCGATGAGGTGACCTATCCCGCCCACGTAATCATGCGCTACCGGCTCGAGCGGGCAATGCTCGCCGGCGATCTTTCGCCGGCGGACCTCCCGGGCGCCTGGGCCGAAGCGATGCGCGAGCTGCTCGGGGTCGAGCCGGAAACAGACCGCGAGGGTTGCCTTCAAGACATTCACTGGTACGACGGCAACTGGGGCTATTTCCCGACCTATACGCTCGGCGCGCTGATCGCGGCCCAATTGTTCGAGGCGGCGCGGCAGGATATGGCGGATATGCCGCAGGCGATCGCCGCCGGAGAGTTCGCGCCGCTGCTCGGCTGGTTGCGGGAGCGGGTCCATTCGAAAGGATCGTTGCTGTCGACGGAAAAGCTGGTCGAGCACGCAACCGGGCAGCCGCTCGGTACGGCCAGTTTCGAGCGCCATCTGCGCGACCGCTATCTCGCGTGAGCGGGACGACCGGCCCGCTGTGGCGTTAATGGGGGATATCTAATCGGTTCGGGGGATGCCGTGGTTGAGATTGCCGCTCTTAAGGAGGTCGCCAACGCCGATCGTCGCACAGCGCTCGAACACTTCGAGGAAGTGCGGCGCGAGACCGAAACGCTGACTGCCAATCTGACGGCGGAGGACCAGTCGATCCAATCGATGCCGGATGTCAGTCCGACAAAATGGCATCTCGCACATACGACTTGGTTCTTCGAAACGTTCATTCTGACGCGCTTTGATCCGGATTATCGGGTCTTTGACCCCGCCTTCGCCTATCTCTTCAATTCCTATTACGAGGCCGCCGGCCCGCGTCATCCGCGCCTGCAACGCGGGCTATTGTCGCGCCCGACCGTCGATATCGTCGCGGCCTATCGCGACCATGTCAGCGCCGGAGTGGCGCGGCTTATCGAGCGGGCCGGTGAAGCGGCATGGGGCGAGGCCGCTCCACTGATCGAGCTCGGGGTTCATCATGAGCAGCAGCATCAAGAGCTGATCTTGATGGACATCAAGCACGTCTTTTCGATCAATCCCCTGCTCCCGGCCTATCAGGCGCCACATCTCCAGGTGCAGACCCTCGCGGCGCCGCTCGAATGGCTCGAATTTGACGGCGGGCTCAGGGAAATCGGAGATCGCGAAGGCGGCTTTGCATTCGACAACGAGAGGCCGCGGCATAAGGTCTGGCTCGAACCATTTCGCCTCGCGACCCGCCCGCTAACCTGCGGCGAATACCTGGGCTTCATCGACGACGGCGGCTATACGCGGCCCGAATTCTGGCTCTCCGACGGTTGGGCAACGAACCGCGAGCAGGGCTGGCAGGCCCCGCTCTATTGGGCGTACGAGGACGGCGAGTGGTGGATTTTCACGCTCTCGGGACGCCGCCGGCTCAATCCGGCGGAGCCGGTTTGCCATGTCAGCTTTTACGAGGCCGACGCTTTTGCCAAGTGGTCCGACAAACGGCTGCCGACCGAGGCGGAATGGGAAACGGCCGTGGAGGGGGTACTTGTCGCAGGTAATTTCGCCGATCGCGGCCTTTTCCACCCTTGCACGGATACGTCCGGCACGGTGGCCGGGGGCAGCAGGCCGG
>Ga0310910_10000053_pt1 | contig 45487 bp, 42 predicted proteins | sample GREbulkMGHF172_FD_203448 | JGI IMG/M metagenome (GOLD analysis project Ga0310910, IMG submission 203448) | Lab enrichment of tropical soil microbial communities from Luquillo Experimental Forest, Puerto Rico - GRE.bulkMG.HF172 | ecosystem: Environmental > Terrestrial > Soil > Tropical forest >... | reverse complement strand
ATCGCCTACAGCCCGCAGACGCGGATGCTTTACATCCCGGCCAACGAGAACCTGTGCACCGAACTCAGAGGCGAGGCGCCGAAATACGTGCAAGGCGAGCGCTTCATGGGCGTGGCCAGCAGCGTGGTGAAGATCGTCGCCGGCGCCGATCACATCGGCGAGCTGCAGGCGTGGGACGTCGATACCGGCAAGAAAGTGTGGACCACCAACATGCCGTCGCAAATGTGGGGACCGGTGCTCGCGACCGGCGGCGGCCTCTTGTTCGCCGGCGGTACCAACGATCGCATGTTCCGCGCGTTCGACGGCAAGACCGGCAAGATCCTCTGGGAGACGCCGATGCCGTCGGGGGTGGCCGCAGTCCCGGTTTCGTTCCAGGTCGACGGCAAGCAGTACATCGCGGTCCAGTCCGGCTGGGGCGTCGATCCCGCCAAGATGCAGGCGCGGCTCAACCTGATCTTCCCAGGCCAGTACCCGGACGTGCCGCAGGGCGGCACAGTTCATGTGTTTGCGTTGAAGTAGAACTTCGCACCCGAAATGCGGGGCTCCGCGTGCTGATAGCGGAGCCCCTGCCTTTCTAGGGAAGCGGCAGCAACGGTTTTTGTCCGCGGTGCAACTGCATGTCGACCGCAATGAGGAGCGCTGCGGTCGCGGCGTAGTTGCCCATCAGCATCACCAGCTCGACGAGCTTGTTCGGACCGAACAGCGCTTTCGCCTTCGCGAACAGGTCCGGCGTCACCTTGTGGTCGCGGAAAATCTGGTGCGCGAGCTCGATGACCGTCGCCTCCGTCTCGTCCAGGCCCGCAGTGCTCTCGCGGTGTTTGATTGCGTCGATCACGCGCGGCGCGACGCCTTCCTTCAGCGCTTCCGGCTCGTGCGCGCACCATTCGAACTGGCTGTCCATTTCCCGCGCCGTGGCGAGGATCGCGATCTCGCGGATGCGGGGCGAAAAGCCGGCCTCGTAGCGGAGATATCGGTTGAGCGCGCGCACGTGCTCGGCGCTGCGCGGGCTGTAGAGCTGAATGCCGCTTGGACCTTGCAGGCCGGCAAGCGAGGCGCCCGGCTGCGCCACCCTGTCGTAGTGCCGCTTGCCGATGTCATCCAAGTCTTCGCGCTTCGGCAGCGGCAGCCGGAATCCCGATTGCGGATCGATGTCGGATGGCATGGTGTCCCCCGGTCGGTGAGCCGGCCCGCGTCAAAGGGCTGCGACCGGCCGGTATGACCGCCCGATCTACAGACACCTTTTCAATTTGAGGGCTTGGTCTGCGCAGGCCCGCTTATGCGGAAGTCTGTCCTATCTCCAGGCCACACGCCAAGCATTCTTCAGTGCGGGCCACGGTCTCAGGGGGTAGCGCCGGTAGATTCCATAGTGCAGCAGCAAGCGATTCAGGAACGGCACGTCTTGGCTCCATGTTCTCGGCATCGGGCTCAACGCCAATGCCGGGATGATGGTTCCAAGCCTTTCTGAGTCGTCCGGGATGATCAACGTGAGCTTTCCGGTCGTCCCCGCGAAAGCGGGGACCCATGCTCCCCGTGCTATCGATGGCGCACGGGTCATGGGTCCCGGCTTTCGCTTGCTGGGCTCGCTCGGCCGGGACGACGGGGCGAGTTTCAATACTCATCGAACATCTGCTGAATCTCGTCCGGCTTGCTGGTTTTCGTCAGCGCGAGCTGCAGCAGGATTCGCGCCTTTTGCGGACTGAGGTTGTCGGCGGCGACGAAGCCCGGCTCCTGCCAATTATCGTCGCGCACGACACGGCCGGCGCCGACGCGGGCGCTGCGCACCACCACGACTCCGGTAGCGTCGAACAGCTCCTTGAGCGTCTTGCGCGCATTCTGGGTGTGGCCGGCGCCGGTGCCCGCGATCACCAGGCCCTTGGCGCCGGCGGCGACCGCGGCCTTTGCGAGGTCGCCGTCATCGCCGGCATGGCCATAGAGGATACTCACCCGCGGCAGGTCGCCGGTGCGGGTCAGATCGAATTGCGATTGCGTCGTATGCCTACGGGTTGGCGCACGGTAAAAGACGACTTTATCGGGATCGGCGTAGCCCAGAATTCCGAGCTCGCGGCTTTGGAACGTCTCGAGCCGATAGGTGTTCGATTTGGTCACGTCGCGCGCCGCGTTGATCTCGTCATTGAGTACGACCAACGTCCCCTTGCCGCGCGAAGCGGGATCGGCAGCGACGCGGATCGCGTTGAGCAGGTTGAGCGGACCGTCCGAGCTGAGCGTGCTGAACGGCCGCTGCGCACCGACGATCACGACGGGCTTTTCGCTGCGGACGGTCAGATTCATAAAGTAAGCCGTCTCCTCGATTGTGTTGGTACCGTGCGTGAACACCACGCCGGCGATATCGAGATCGGCCAATCGGCCGCTGATGCGCAGGCTCAGCTCCTTGAGCTCCTTGGGCTGGTCATAGGGAATGAATTCGTCGGACTCGACGCTGACGCGCGCGAATTTCTGCACTTCCGGGATGCGCTCGATCATTTGCGCGCCGGTCAGCCGCGGTTCGCCTGTGGTCGCGTAGCGGAGATATTCGAGCCGATAGGCGGGATTGCGCGGGATCGTGCCGGCGCCGGTCATGAGATGGACGCGGCGCAGGCCGGCCTGATCCTGCTGCGCAACTGCCGCGGCTGGAAGCCCGAGCATCATTGCCAGAACCATTGCGACCAAGCTCCTCATTTTCTCCTCCAATCCATTCGAGCGATGCATTCCCAAAGCGCTCATCGCGGCGCAAGAATCCCGCCGGCCGCGCTGCGGATGCGCAGGGCCGAGGCCTTTGCCTCCCGCACTATTTTCTCCCCATCATAGGCGACGAGCTTGCCGTGCCGCTTCACGATGCGGCCGTCGACGAGCACCGTGTCGACATTCGCCGGCGTGGCCGACTGGACCACGGTGGTTTCGATATTGGCGAGCGGCGCCACGTTGATGTCGTTGGTGCGCACCAGGATGACATCGGCGCGCTTGCCGACGGTGAGCGAACCGGTGACGTCGCCGAGCCCAAGCGCCTTGGCGCCATTGAGCGTCGCCATCTCGATCACCTCGCGGAAGCCGACCGGCGGCAAACCTTCCGATGGCGTGCCTTTCCATGGCACGCCCACATTCCAGGTGAACCGCATGGTTTCGAACATGTTCGGTGGCGCGATCGAGGTCGCGTCGAACGAAAGCGAGACCAGCACGCCGGCCTGGCGCATGCGCAGCAGCGCTACGCGCGGGTCTCCGGCGAGCCCGAGGCGGAATTCGGAAAGTGTCGCGAAGCTCAAAGGCGTCCTCGTGCGCGCCATCGCCGCCGCGTCGCGGTCGCTCGCCGGGATGTAGTGGCAGATGAGGAGCTTGGGCCCGAGCCAGCCGCGCTTCTCGTAATCCTCCGCGTCGACGTTGTTGGGTGGGCTTTGGCCGGCATGGATCGCAACCGGCAGGCCGCGCTCCACCGCCGCCGCCATGTCGCGGTGATAGATTGGTTCATCGCTCTGCGACAGGCCGCGCAGGTTGACGCCGAAGGTGAGGAGGCCCTCGAACGCGGAGCCGGTCGAAAAATATTCGCGCCGCACCCGGTCGATATCGGTGAAGTCGAGCGGTTGATTGCGCGGCATCTGGTCGACATGGCCATAGGCGTAGCGGGCGCGCAGCATGCCTTCGCGGTGCGCGCGCAGCTCGGCCTCCGCGTGCGCCGGCGTGCGCGTGTTGTGCGACCAGTTGTGAACCGTGGTGATGCCGGCATTGGCCAGCTCGACCAAGGCAAGCATCACGCTGTTGTAGAAATCCTGCGGCTGGTAGAGCGTCGAGGTCGCGTTCTTGGCGGGGAAGTAGCCGAAACCGTCGGCGACGAAGTTGCGGCCGAGCGCGCTCCACATGTGATAGTGCGTGTCGACAAATCCGGGCATGACGATCATGTCGGTTGCGTCGATCGCCTCGGCGCCGCCGGCGGCGAGGTCAGGCCCGATCGCCTCGATGCGCCCGTCGCGGACCAGCACGTCCGCGCGCGGCAAGATGCCGAGCACAGGATCGACGGTGATCACCGCACCGTTCCTGATGAGATAGCTGCCGCGCGGCGGCGCAGCGCTTTGCGCGGTGGCTTTCGTTAGCATGCCGGAGGTGGCTAGGCCGGATCCGCCGAGCGCCGCCGCGCTCGACAGTTTGGCAAAGGCTCTGCGTGTCAGCATGACCGCCTCCGAGAATTGCGCCTGAGGGCAGTCGAACCAGAACGGGAAGTTCGGCTGCGCAGAAGACGGAGAGCTCAGCGACCCCGCAGGGTCACGTGCGCGCAGAGGCAAGCGCGGCCTTCGCCCGCTCCGGCGTCATCGGATATTGCCGCAGCCGCACGCCCGTTGCGTCGAAGAACGCATTGGCGATCGCGGCGGCGGTCGCGCCCATCACCTCTTCGCCGGCGCCGGTCGAAGGCTCCTCGAGGCGCTGCACCACGACCGGCGTGACATGGGGATGCTCGGCAAAGCGCAGCATGGGATAGCTCGCCCAGTCCACGCTAGTGACCCCAGTGTTATCGAAGGTCACTTCTTCCTTGAGCACCCGGCTGGTCGCCTGGATGATCTGCCCAACGATCTGGTTCTCCACCAGCGCCGGATTGACGACGAGCCCCGCGTCGAGCGCACCGTATACGTGCTTGGCAATGATGTTGCCGCTGCGCTTGTCCACATCGATTTCGGCGACTGCCGCGCCGTAGGACACGTGGTGCGTGCCGAGACCGATGCCGCGGCCACTCACGACATCGGCTTGCGACCGCGCGGAACCTGCAACGCGCGGGGTCCATCCGGCGGCTTCGGCGGCGGCGTTGAGCACGCCGAGCCAGCGCTGGTCGCCGATGTTCTTGCGCCGGAACTCGAGTGGATCGAGCTTGGCGGCGAAGGCAAGCTCGTCGATCGTCTGCTCGGAGGCGAATGCAAAGGACAGGTCGAGCGGTGAGCGTAGAGGCGCGCCCTTGAGCATCCCGACCATCGGGATTGCGTGGCTCACCACGCGCCGGTTGGCGACCGCGTACATCGACCCGGTGCTCATCCGGTTGACGGGAATCGAAGGCGGGCCGCCGGCACGCTCCTTGGGCGGCGACTGCAGCGCGAGCTCGTGCGAGGTCTCGGTCAGGATCCAGCCGTGCTGCCAGCCTTGATATTCGTAGGCCACCAGCTTGCCGTTGGCATCGACGCCGGCACGCACCTCGGCGAGATGCGCCGGGCCGTAATTGTCCCAGCCGTGCTCGTCGGCACGCATGAATTGCACGCGCACTGGCTTGCCTACGGCTTGCGACATGATCGCCGCTGCCTGCGCGGCGTCTTCGTAGCAACTATGGCCGAAGGTGCCGGAGCCCTCGACATAGCGGACGCGAACCTTCTCGACCGGCAAGCCGAGCACTGCCGCCAGCATGTCGCGGGAGTTGTAGACATCCTGGGTCGAGGAAAGAACCAAGGCCCCGTTGGGACCGACATCGGCAAGCGCGCAGTTGGGGGCGAACGGCACGTGGGCCTGGTACGGGCAATAGTACGTCGCCGATGCCACATGAGCCGCCTGCGCGAAAGCCTTTGCCGCGTCGCCCCAATCGGCAATGACAGTGTCGTTGGTTTTGGCGGCGCGCATGCGCTCGAACAGTTGGGCATTTCCCGGAAGCGCTGCACTCTCCTGCCACGTCACCTTGAGCGCGCGCGCGGCCTTGACCGCATCCCATTCACGTTCCGCGACCACGCCGACGAAATCGCCCTTGCGCACGAGGCGCGCGCCCGGAATGTGCTTGATCGAGCTTTCGTCGGTGCTCGTGGGCTTGGCGCCGGCGCCATAGGCGCGTTGCCCGCGCGGGCGCACGACGCGGCCATGCAGCATGTTCGCCACGTGCACGTGCTGCATGTACTCGTATTTGCCGCTTGCCTTGTCCGGAATATCGACGCGCGGGACATTGGTGCCGACCAGCTTATAGCGGCCGACCGGTTTCTGCGGCGCAGTGCCGGTGAACTTGATGCTGAACGGCTTGTCGCCGAGGAGTTCGCCGTAGGTGACCGAACGGCCGGGATGGCCGTCGATCGACACGACGCCCTTGGATACGGTGAGGCTTCCGGTCTGCACGCCGAGCCGGGTCGAGGCGAGCGCCAGCAGCGCTTGCCGTGCTTCCGCGGCTGCCGCGCGCACCTGCGGTCCGCCGCGGTGAATCGACGAGCTCGAGGTGGTTGCACCTTGATTGGGCGTCACATTGGTATCGAGCGTGACCCATTTGAGCTGGCTCATGTCGAGGTCGAGCTCTTCGCCGGCGATCTGCAGGAGTCCGGTGGTGTTGCCCTGGCCGAACTCGCCTTTGCCCAGAAACACCGTGGCGGTGTTGTCGGCATGAACCGCGATCCACGAGTCGATTGCGCTGGCATCCGGCGGGCCGGCGATGTCGCCGCGCGCAGCCAATGCTGGCAACGCGGACCCGTCGATGCTGAAGCCGATGATGAGCGCGCCGCCGCCTTTGAGCAGGTCCCTGCGCGAAAACGCGAGATGTTCGCTCATTGCGTTCCTCCCGCGATTTTATTCGAGGCAAGCTGGATGGCCTTCATCACCCGCGGATAGCTTCCGCAACGGCAGAGATGGCCATTCATGTGCGCGCGGATTTGCGCTTCGCTCGGGCGCGGGTTTTGCGAGAGGAGCTCGGCACCCTTGATGAGCATGCCGTTGTAGCAATAACCGCATTGCGGCGCCTGCTCGTCGATGAACGCCTGCTGCAGCGGATGCAGTGCCGGCGCTTGCGGGAGCCCCTTCTGCTTCGCGTACCAGGCAGAAAGCCCTTCGAAGGTGGTCACCGACTTGCCGACCACATTGGCAACCGGCGTGATGCAGGAGCGAATCTCCACACCGTCGGCGAGCACCGAGCACGAGCCGCACTGCGCGAGACCGCAACCGAAACGCGGTCCCTTGAGCTCGAGCTCGTTCATCAGCACGTAAAGCAAAGGCGTATCCGGGTCTGCGGCGACCGGCCACAGCTTTCCGTTCACGTTGATCTTGAGGTCGTCCGCCATGCGCATCCTCCCGCGAGCCTGATGCGACGTGATCGCATTTCAAGGCTAGTGCCGCGAACCCCGAAGTTCGCACGATCGGGCGGGAAGGGTGTTTGCGAACTTCGGGTTCAAAGCGGCACTAGAATAATCATAACGTTGCTAGTGTCCCTTTGATTCCGAAGTTCGCATCGAGACTGCCGCGAGCGCGTGCGAACTTCGGAATCGGGACACTAGCGGAGCGCCACCACGCGAACAAGCAGCATTGTTGCCGGGTTGCCAGGCGCGGCTGCCGGCGAAAGTCTGGCTGATTGGTTCGAGAGCTGCGGCCTGCGTAGTCGGCAGGCGGAGATATCTTGCCGCTCAAGTACTGCCAAACGGCGTGCCGCATTGGGCGAAAAGTAGCGGATCGTGTCGCGAATCAATCCGCAGATAAATGATCGTGAAGCGGTTGGATGGCAGTGCGCGCGCCGGTGCAATTGAAATTACAGCGGGCCGGCCGAATGGGTCGAAGTAGCAATGTCGGACTGGGGCCCGCGGCCATGCGTTAGCGCCTGTGCCGCTTCCCGTGCGCGCTCAGCATTTACCGCGATTTGCTCCAGATAGGGATGGACGGCGTGCCCGAGCGTGGTCAGGGTGACGAGCGGACGGCGATGAAACAAAGCTCCGCCGAGCTCCTCCTCCAGCGCGCTAATCGCATTCGTCAGGGAAGGCTGTGAGACTCCGCTGCGCCCTGCCGCGCGCGTGAAGCTGCGCTCCCCGCACAGCGAGAAGAAGTAGCGGATTTGATGCATCTGCATGCGTCCACCTCAGCGCCGGGAGCGATGAGTCAGAGCTAGTCCCGGATCGTTCGATATTTCGAAGAGAGAAGTCGAAGTAAACGAGCTATAAACTCGCTGACTGCGGTGCTGTGTGAAGTACTTCACACATGTTCGATCAAAAACCTCAGTCGCGCTGCTAAGCCGTCATCGGCCCTCGCGCGAAAATATTCTCCTTAGATGACAATGCGCACCCGCCGAAGAGATTACTTGATCAACTTCGTGCCGTGCTCTTCCAAGAACAGTATTCCGCATTCATAACCGATATCGAACAGGCATTCGAGATTCGAGCTCGTCCAATCCAACAAATACGGCCGATGCTGCTCGGGCACGACGAACTTTAGGACAAACGCTTCGGCATCAGGCGGCTGTTCGTCATCGACCCAACTATACTTTTCGAGGAATCCCCGGTATCTCCGCTCCAACTTGGTGGTGGTGAGCAAATGCCCGGTTTCTATCCAGTGCTGGAAAATAACCAGTTCCTTTTCCGCGTTGGCAACCAACGGAATGATAATAGATTGCGAAAAGGCGTCCCACAAATCCCGCGGCCGCTGAATCACTTCTGGATTCATGACGTCGAAAATTACGAATCTGTCGGCGTCAGGCGAAAGCTTCTTTTTTTCATCACCTTTATCGTCTCGAACGAAGTCCGCGGCTACTAGCTGCAAGTTGTGCGTTGCAAACTCTATCAAACCAAGGGTTTCGACCACAGCCCCCTCGTAGTAATGCTTTCCGTTGATTTGATAGGGCGAATAGATGAACGGATACGAAAGGGCTGCCCGAAAATGATGGATGTTAATTTCCGGTTTTTCAAACCGTTCCATAGCCTCCTCTTCGACGCAGTAGGCGCCCAGATAGCAGTCCGGTGGGTTATCACTGTCCCGTTTCAGTTTCTCAAAATCGACGACGTTCTCGATGAACGGAGCGTGCGCGCACACCCCTCTACTGAAGTAATTGACATCAGTCGGGGACATCATGGCGCCGCCGAGAAGCAACAAATCGCTTTCCAGTTTTTCCATGGGTGACATGCCGTATTGGTGCTCCGCCCACACGGCGGGCGGGAAACCCGACCAGAACTCTCGGAATGCCCAGGCAGACGGGCCGGATTTGTTGAACAGTTTGTAGTTGATCGGCAGCAGCTCGTAGATCGCGTCGGAAACGCCGAAATTAACCGTGTTCTGGAGAGCTTGTTCCCGGTCTAAACCCTTAGGAGCGAGATAAATAAGGCCGACCACCGCTCCTGCTCCGGCCATATAGATGACGTCGAAACATACCCCCGCTCGGTGGAACGCCAAAAGTGCTCCCGACATGAGGGTGAAGTTCGGCGCGCCGCCGCCCAGGACGAGAATATTTCTCCCTCCCTTTTTTCTGGGACTAATAACCATTTCTATCCCCTGTGCGCTCGTTACCTGATTGCTGCGATGCTAACTCAGCAGCTCGCGATTGATGACGCCGTGAATGAATTCAGCGTCGTCGACTACGGCGAAATGCGCTCCTTCCCGCATGTGGACTTGCAAGCGCGAGTTGGTGAATCGGCCCCAGCCCAGCGCGTGACCGCGCGAGACGTAAGGATCGCCGTGGGCGGCAAAGCAAGTTATCGGTATCTCCCACGGCGGCTCTTCAACATACTCATAGTTGTTCGCCAACTTGAACTCCGCGCGGATCACCGGAAGCATGATCTCCCGCAGCTCAGGATCCTCGAGCAATTGCTCGGTTGCGCGGATATTGAAGTGGCGAATGATCTCGGTGAAGACATCGTCGGGTTGGGCAAAGGGCGGCAGGTCGATCCTGAATTGTGCCAGGTCCAACAGATCGCGCATCAGGCGCTCTTCGAACGAGCCTTGATCATCGATCCGATCAGGAGGTCTGGCGCCCGAGGCGAAGAGGTGGAAGGGCCGGAACTCGGTGGTGTGAATGAGCCGACGCGCCGTCTCGTACATAGTCAACCCACCGAGACAATGGCCGAAGAAGGCGAACGGCCGGTCCAGCAGACCGTGCAGCTCTGGCACCAGCATGTCGACGAACTCGTCCATGTCCCCGATCGGTCGCTCTTTGATGCGCCCGAGGCGCCCCGGCGGCTCGATGGCGATCACTTCGATGGCCGGATCGAGCGATTGTGGCCAGTTTCGATAAACAGCTGAGCCGCCGCCTGCGAAAGGAAAACAGAACAGGCGGACTCGGGGAGCAGGTTTCGGCCCAACCATGACAAGCCAGCCGTCGACACCGGCGGACGTCGTGACGTTGGGCTGCGTCTCTTTCTGGGGTTGTTTCTTGAATTCTCGCTTACGTTCTTTGCCCGTGAGCTCGGGAATGATGTCGTCGGCGAGTTGATCGACGCTCGGTCCTTGGACCAGCTTCATCGTCGATACTCTGATGCCGACACCCGCTTCCAGCCGATTGACGAGGGTCACGGCCATCAGGGAGTCGAGACCTAGCTCGCGCAGGGGTCGCGCCGGATCGATCGGCTCCGTCAGGCCGAGCGTTTTCATGGCCTGCTGCCGGATGAACGCGATAAGCAAGCCGCGCAGCTCAGCTGCCGGCGCCGCTTCCAGTTGTGACCTGAACGTTGCGATATCCGCGCCGATGCCGGCGGGACGCGGCGCGGTGCCGGCCTCCTTTTGCAAGTCGCCGTAGAGTGCTGGCGCGGTGGCAAACTGCTGCAGGAATACCGGCCATTCGGTGATCGTGATCGCCGCGTGAGAGAGGTCGCTTCCGATCAATGCATCGAAGGCCTGCCAACCTATATCGGCCGTGATGTACTCGGTGCCGCGCGCACGCCAGATCGCCCGGCCCTTTTCGCCCGACGCGGTCGCCAGACCGGCTTTGGCCCATGGCCCGAAGTTCAGGGCAAGCGCCGGCAGGCCCTCGCTGCGGCGACGCATGGCGAGCGCGTCCAAAAACGAGTTGGCAGCTGCATAGTTTGCCTGACCTGCCGAGCCGATCACGCTCAGGATCGACGAGAACAGTACGAAGTGGTCGAGATCGAGATCGCGGGTAAGCTTGTCCAGCAGCCAGGCACCCGCAATCTTCGGCGCAGTGACGCGATGAAATTTCGCCCAATCCATGTGGACGAGGATGCCGTCGTCGAGCAGCCCGGCGCAGTGAAACACGCCCTTAAGCGGGTGGCGCGATTTGGCAATTCGGCCAAGCAAGCGCCGTACGTCCTCGTCGTTGGTCACATCCACAGCGGCGATCGTGACCTTGGCGCCCAATTCAGCGAGAGTGCGTCGAGCCCGCGCCGCGTGCGGATCTTTCTGACCGCGGCGGCTTGCCAGGATCAGGTGCTTGGCGCCCCGTCGCGTGACAAGAAATTTTGCCAGCTCGATGCCGAGCGCGCCGAGGCCCCCGGTTATCAGATAGCTTGCCTTGCGATCAAAGGCGGTCGGCGGGGGCGCGGGTACAGGCATGCGCACAAGCCGCGCAGCAAATCGGTGACCGGAGCGCAGCGCCACCTGATCCTCGCCGTCGCCGTGAAGGATCTCGCGTAGCAGGGCGGCCGCATCCGCCGATGGAAAGGCTTTCGGCCCCGCGCCCAAATCCAAGAAACCGCCCCACGTCCCGGGATGCTCCACGGCGGCGCTGCGTCCGAGCCCCCATAGGGCCGCAGTGGCCGGATCGGTCGGCGGATCATCGGCACGGGCCGACACCGCGTTGCGCGAAACAAACCAGATCCGCGGCGCCGGATTGAGCCGGGCGCCGGCCTCGATCACCGCCCGTACCAGCGCAAGCGAGCCGCCAACGATCCGCTCCTGCGCGTGTTCGTGTTGCTCGAAAGTCAGATCCTGCCCGGCGACGTCGAGTGCCGACAGGTTGATGACGCCACGAAGGCTGTGCTGAGTGCCGAACTCCAGCATCAAAGCGGTCAATCGCTTGCTAAGATCGTCTGCGCCTCGTCGCGACCGCGGTCGCCTGCGATCGATGAGATCATCCGGATGAAGAATACGGCACTTGCCACCTCGCTGTTCGAGCAGGCGCGCGAGCGCTTCGCCAACGCCTCCATGATCGGCGAGGATGAGCCAGCTATCGGCTTTGCGGCTGTTGTCGGGGAGCACCGCGAGTGGCGGGCGTTCATCCCACCGCATTTGATAAAGCCAGTCTTGTTTTGCCTGGACCGTCTGCGGCCTTAAGGCTTCCGGCGCCAAGGGCTTGAGAGATAGACCCTCAATGGCCGCAGCCCAACTGCCATCGTCTCGGTGTATGGCGATGTCGATCGTGACTGTTTCCGGATCATGTTTTTCGTGGCGTCGTCGCGCGGCGTGAACCCAAACCTCGCGCGCGCCCGAGCCGTTGCTGCGGAATCGCTCCACGCCGATCGGCAAATAGGTACGGCGGAGCTCCTGCGGTGCCTCGTCGAAGTTGCCATATGCATCGATGAGCGCGGGATAGACATGCAAGCAAGCATCAAGCAGCGCCGGATGTAGATCTGAGCGCTCGGCAGAGAGGTGGTCCGGCAGCCGCACCCGCGTCAGCACCTCGTCATTACCGCGCCACAGCGATTCGATTCCGCGGAATGAGGGACCGTATTCCAATCCCGACGTGCGCAAGGCCGCGTAATACCGCTCGATCGCAACAGGCGCGGAGCAGCGCAATTTCACGCGGTCGAGCTGGAGGGGAGCGGCATCATGGCCGCTCGCGGACGAATCGACGCGCACCATCCCGATCATGTGCGTGTGCCATGCGTCGCTCGAATCGGCGGCGATGCTCGCGAGGCGAAATTCAGCGGTTGCCTCGTCCACCGGACTCAAGATCGATTGGACGACGCGCTCACCCTTGTCCGGCAAAACCATGGCTTCGCGGTATTGTAGATTGGCAATCGCCACGGCCTCGCCCGCGAAATGCTGCCGCGCCGCGCCGCTCAAAGCGGTCAATCCGGCGGTCAGTGGCAGAACGGGCATGCCATAGATGCGATGGTCGTCGAGGTATGCGAACTGCTGCAGGCCATAGGCACTTTCGAACTGAACATCAGGCAAGGCCGAACGAACACGCACGCCGGTGAGGCTTCTTTCGGCATCAGGGGAAAGCGGCGGCGATCGCGGGATTCGATCGTCGTCGATCCAGAACCGTCGGCGCTCGAACGAATAAGCCGGCAACGAGACGCGATGCCGATGGAACGGTCGATTGAATCCGTCCCAATCGATCTTATATCCGCGCTGATACAGCTGGCCGAGGCTTGCGAGCAGCTCGCTTAACCCCCCGTGGCCCTTCCGGAGCGATCCGAGCCACCTCTGCTGATCGCCGCCCAGGCATTGCCGACCGAGAGCAAGCAACGTGTTGCCTGGACCGATTTCGATGAAATCGGTAGCCCCCGTGTCAGCGAGGCGCTGCATGCCATCCGCGAAACGGACCGGGCGAAGCGCGTGCTCGCACCAGTATTGCGCGTCGGGCGGGCGCGTCATCACGCTGCCGAACACCGTAGAGACCCAGGCGATTTTCGGCGGGCGCCCGGGCAGCGCGGCGGCACGGCGGCCGAATTCTTCCATGACCGGCCGCATCAAAGGCGAATGGAAGGCGTGCGATACGGTGAGGCGTTGGCAGCGGACGCCACGTTCTTCGAAGCGTGCCGTCATGCCCGCTACCGCGTCGCCCGGGCCGGAAATTACGGTACTTTGAGGCGCGTTTACTGCGGCGATAGCAAGATTTTCAAAGCTTTGGCGCTGGATCGCCCGAGCTACGGCCGCCTCATCGGCAAAAACGGACGCCATGGCCCCGCCGTGCGGCAGGCCTTGCATGAGACGGCCGCGTTCGGTGATTAGCTCCAGCGCTTCTTCCAGCGTGTAGGCGCCAGCGCAGTAGGCGGCAGCAAACTCGCCCACGCTGTGGCCGAGGACCACGTCGGGATCGACGCCCCACGAACGCCAGAGCTCCACCAGTGCGGCCTGGATGACGAACAGGGCAGGCTGCGTATAAGCGGTTTCATTGATCAACGCGGCGGCATCGCTTGCCCCGAGAAGAATCTCCGCCAGCGGTCGTTCCAGGCGACCGCGCAATTGCTTGGCGCAGCGATCGACGAAAGCGCGAAACACCGGCTGGTACTTGTAGAGCTCCGCGCCCATCCCAGCGAATTGCGAGCCTTGGCCGGAGAACAGGAACGCGAGTTGCCGCTGACCACTCACCGGCGCCGGGCCGATCGCCCGGGGCAATTCGATTCGCTCAGCCAGTGCGTTGCGCAGTTGTGCAGTCGAGCTCACGGCCGCGGCAAAGCGCTCCGCGAAATGGCAACGGCCGCTGGTGAGGGTAAAGCAGATATCCGCCAGCTGGGCATCGGGCACTGATTCGAGCCAGACGCGATGGCGCTCGAGCGACGCGCGCAGCGCGCCTTCTGTTTTGGCCGAAAGCGCAAACAGATGTACTGGCGGAACGTGCGGTGCATGGGCGTCAGGCTGGGACGGCGGCTCCTCCAGCACGACAAATGCATTGGTTCCGCCAAGTCCAAGGGAATTGACCGCCGCGAAGCGCGGATGATCGCTTGCCGGCCATTCGCGACGTTCCGTGTTCACGAAAAATGGCGTTGCGGCGAAGTCGATCTTCGGGTTCGGTTGCCGGAAATGCAGGCTGGCCGGAATCGTCGCGTCCTTGAGCGCCAATGCGGCTTTGATCAGCGCGGCGACGCCGGCCGTCTGCTCGAGGTGCCCGATATTGGTCTTGACCGAACCAATGGCACAGAACCCACAGGCGTCCGTTCCGGTGCGAAACGCGCGGGTGAGGGCGTCAACCTCCAGCGGATCGCCGACAATCGTGCCGGTCCCGTGACATTCGACATAACCGACGTCCGCCGGGGAAATCTTTGCCACGGACATCGCCTCGACCATCGCCCTCGCCTGTCCCGCGACGCTCGAAGCGGTGTAGCTCACTTTATCGGCGCCATCGTTGTTGATGGCCGACCCGCGGATCACTGCGTAGATGTTGTCGCCATCGGCGACTGCAGCGGCGAGATCCTTCAGCAACACCATCCCAACGCCGCTGCCGAAAACAGTGCCTTGCGCTTGCGCATCGAACGCGCGGCAGTGTCCGTCGGGCGATAGGATGCCACCCTTCACGCTCAGATAGCCGACTTGTTGTGGGACCCGCACAGTGGCGGCGCCGGCAAGCGCCATGTCGCACTCGCCGGAAAGGATTGCCTGGCACGCGAGATGGACTGCGACGATCGAGGTCGAGCAGGCGGTCTGAACGTTGACGCTCGGTCCCGTGAGATTGAGCTTGTACGAGATGCGGGTACTCGGAAAATCTTTATCGTTGGCCATATGGGCGAGACTGCCGGTGTCGCCGGGCAGCTCTGCCGAGAAGGCCAACCTGTTCACCAGATAGCTGCTCACCACGCCGCCCGACCCCACGAATACGCCGACCGGATCCGAGCTGGAGCCGGGAGCATGACCGGCATCCTCGAACGTCTCCCATGCCACCTCCAGCAGCAACCGCTGCTGCGGGTCCATGAAGGATGCTTCCTTCGGCGAGTACTCGAAGAAGGCGGCGTCGAACAGCTCGATGTCGGGCAAAATCGGCGCGGCCTTCACGTAGGCCGGATCGCGTAGCAGCTCGGCGGAAACTCCCGCCGCAACAAGCTCACGATCGGACAACCGCGCAATCGACTCGACGCCATCGCATAAATTTCGCCAGTAGATCCGATGATCGGTTGCGCCGGGAAATCGACACGCGATGCCGATGATAGCGACGCCTGGGCTGTCGGGGCCCGAGGTCATTTCCGCACCGTGCGTGCGCGTCGGCGCTGCGCCCGCCGCATCGCAGCGTCCAGCCCCTCGTCCTGCTCAGCCGACTTCGCACCTAGAACCAAGGCCTTGCGATAGGCTTCGACAAGATCGTCGACCGATCTGACGCTGGTAATCGGCACGAGCTTGGCAAACGGATCTGCACCGAGCTCTATCTCCAGCTCGGCAACGACAACGGCCAAATCGAGGGAGCTCAATCCGAGCGTCGCGTTTAATTTGTCAACGCCGCGAATGGGCCGGGATTCACCGGACCGCTCTTCGAGAACCGCGCGGATCTTGCGGTGCACGACCGATTCGATTTCTCTCGGCGTCGGCCGCGTCAGCACGATATCCCTCCGTCCACGACGATCGTTTGCCCCGTTATGAACGAAGCTTGGTCGGATGCCAGGAATTGTACCGCATTTGCCACATCCTCGATGCGAGCCAGCCGGCCGAGCGGAGTACGGCGAAGGATGCGCCGTTTCCAGTCCGCGGCCATGTGCTTTACCATGTCGCTTTCGAAATAGCCGGGGGCAACCGAGTTGACGCGGATGTTGCGTGGCCCCAGTTCGCGGGCGAGGCTGCGGGTAAGGCCGTCAAGAGCTGCCTTGGTTGCGCTGTAGACAGCAACCCCTGCTTGGCCGCGGATGGCATTGATTGATGAGATATTGACGATGCAACCGCCGCCTTGGCGCAGCATCACACGCGAGCAGGCGTGGGACACGACCAGCGCGGCGATCAGGTTCACCTCGACCGTATCGACGATATCGCGCGTGCGCATGGTTGGCAGAATGCCCTCGACCGCCATCCCCATGTTGTTGACCAGCACGTCGATTCGGCCGAAGCGTGCGGTGACCTCCGCCACGAAGTCCTGTAGCGCATCATGGTCGCTCGCATCGAGCGCTGCCCAGTGAAAGTCGTTGCCCCGGCGCGAGCGGCGCAGCGTCTGTTTGATGAACTCGGTCTTCGTCCGGCTCAGCGTTGCCACGGCGCATCGGCGCTCAAGGAAGCCGGAGACGAGTTCGGCGCCCAGGCCGCGACTGCCGCCAGTGACGAGCGCGACCTTTCTGCTTGCAGCGCCGGCGGTTGTGGTGGCGATGCGTCCGCTGCGCGGATGCGATGCCAGCTGTGAAGCGCCGATGCCTGTGCGGCCGCGCATCAGCATTCGACAATTGCCTTGCGCGATTTTTTGAAACGCGCACTATGGTGATCGTCCCCGACGATTTCGATCACCGCCGGCATTTTGTACCGCTCGAGCCGTTCCTGGCAAAACCGGCGGACGCGCCGGCGCAGCAGTTCCGGATCCTCCGGGCGGAGCGGCGTGATTTTCGCGGCGACGATCTGTCCAGTGATCGGACTGTGTTTGCCGCTCACGGTCACGTCTTTGACATTATCGAGCTGCAGCAGGACGTCTTCGATCTCGGTGGGGTGAACTTTCTCGCCACCGATGTTGATCAGCTCCGACCTGCGGCCGAGAATGCGCAGGTATTCGCCGTCAACTTCGACGAGATCCTGCGTGTTGAACCACCGGTCGGCATCGAACGGCGAGGGTGCGTTCAGGTAGCCGAGCATCGCCGTCTCAGATCTGATCCATAGCACGCCATCGACGATGCGATGTTCAAAGCCCGCGTGGCCGAGCTTGAGCCACAGTGAATTCGAGCTCTGCGATTGCGTGGGAAGGATGCCGAGTTCGGAGAGGCCGTAGGTTTGTTTGAGCCGCACCCACGGCAAAGCCTCGCGCACGGCCGCGAGCGTGCTGGCCGGCATCGGCTCGGTCCCGTAGGTGACGATTTCCAGCGAGCTCAGATCGTGACGTTTGATCGCCTCCGCTATCAGCAGCATTCGCAGGAACGTGGGCGTGGTCGGCAGCAGCTGGATCTGGTGTGCGTCTACGGCGGCGCAAATGGCGTCGGGATTTCGATCGCCGCTGGTCACGATGGTCCCGCCGTGACAAAGGACGTGGAACAGCGTGTTGATACCGCCGATGTGATCGAGCAGTAGGAAGACCAGAGTGCGATAGGCCGGCCGTGAACTCTGAAATTTGCTCAGCAGCTTATTTAAATCGAGTAGCGCGGCTTTGCTTTCGCCGGTCGAGCCGGAGCTAAAGAGAATGAGGCCTGGCGCGTCGCGCTCGGCGAGTTGCCGCAGCAACGGATGAGTGGTGCTGAGCGCGAAATTGTTGAACTGCCATACGTCCTGGTTGTCGAAGGCGACCGCGGCTTTTACCTGCGCCACGTCCATCATGTGATCCCACTGGCGCGCGGTGGCGGACGCGAGCGGGACGATGATGTTGCGGTTCAGCAGCGCCGCGAGCAACAGCGCGCAAAGCTTGGGTGAATAGTCGCCGCAAATCGCGAGGCTGGTGCCTGGCTCAATTCCGCGCCGGGCCAACTCCGCGCGCCAGATTTCGGTGGCATCGCAGAGCTGGTCATATGACCAAGGATGGTTGCGCCATATCAGCGCCGGCCTTTCGCCCCAGCCGCGCAGGCGCTGGGTCAACCAGTGACCTTCCATGACCTTTCGTCAACGCGCTGATGCATACCAACTTGGCCGAGACGCGCAGCCCGTTCTCAGCGACATCTCCCCCACTAGAAGGGTGCTCTGCCCTGCGCAGATCTCCGGGCGCCGCAGCCGGTCCGCCGCTTCGACAGGGACCGATGTTCAGTCGCTAGTCATCGTCTCCATGGTGTCTCGACCAGCGTTTGCTTTTCATCGCCTGCAAGGAGCGCGCCAGCCGAATGGCGTGCAGCACGTTGTTAAATTCCTTCTCGCCCTCCTCCTTGCCCAGCTTGTCGACCAATGCCTCCTTCAGCTTTTTGATATCCACCGCCTCTGTGTCGAAACACGGGTCCGGCCAGCACCAATCCGGCCAGCAATCCGGTTCGCACCAATCCGGTTCGCACCAATCGTATCCCCGGCGGGCTTGGTATGCCGCGTCCGCCATGGAGTTCCACCAACGGCGCCGGAATGAGGCGCGCGCTGCGGCCCACTGCAGCCAGCTTTCACACATAGCAGCGCTGATCGGTCCCGGCCACCAACGGCCCGGCCACCAAGGGCCCGGCCATGGCGGTTCACAATGGTGGTGACGTTTGTAGCGTTTGAAGTGTTTCAGCCGTTTGAGCAGTTTCGCCAGTCTCGCGGCATCCATATCGCCCGTCTCTGATCCCGGGCTCGCAGTCGCTCCCGAACCTGACGCTCCTGACTTGTCGTTTGCTGCCATGCGGCGATCCTTTCCCAAACAGTGACGGCAAATCTCAGCAGGTCACTCCCCCTCCGCCCGAACCGACCTGGTAGGCCACATCACCGTTCGAGCAGGCGTCGCTCAATCTCTCGATGTACTCAACCTTACTTACATACCACAGATATAAGAACGGCGTCCATGATTTTGCGCCATCATTCGCAATCTGAAACGGCTCGTCGGATTCGCCGAGCCGGCGGCGTGGCCTGGGGGGACTCGGCATGAACACGGCATCGGGCAGCATCACCCCCACGTGTAGTGCCTCATCGTGCGGAACGGATGCTTGCTTGCCACGGCGGCCATGTATCCCGGCAACGGATCAAAGCTGACAACTGGATACCCGCGCGCGGACATCCGAACGTTATTCGGAGAGGAAGGCTGGCCCACATCGGTAGAGTCGATATCGAGTCCCGTTTCGCCCAAGGTTGTGGCCAGGTTTCCACCCCGCGCTTTCGTCACCGCTTCCTTGCAGGTCCAAAGTGCAAAGAATGCATTGCGCCGCCCCGCGCCGCGCTGCCTTGCCAGCAACCGGCATTCCGATGCCGCGAAGTGCCGGCGCGCGATCTCCATGGCCTGCGGCAGATCACGCACCTGTTCAATATCGGCGCCAACCGAATTCCGGAACGTGAGGGCAATGATAAAGCAGCTGCCGCTGTGCGAGAGGCTGAAGTGGATGTCGGGACCGCTTTGGGACCTGATCAGGCGCGGCTTGCCGTAACGGCCACGCGCGAATCTCAATTCTGCGGCGTCATCTCCCGTATATCGGGCAAGCACCTGCCGGGCCATTCCGTGCGATTGAATGAAATGCATGCGAACTCGCCGGCACGCAAAACCCGCCGCGCGTGCCGCCTCTTCGGAATCGAGCAGCGAAGCGAGTTGCGCGGTACGGTCTTCGTCATCAACGAGATGTCCCAACCATACGTGAATCTCGCCGTCAGGTAGGATGGCCTCCGCCAAGCAGGCTCTCATAGCTGCAATTTGGTTCTAGTTCGTTACGCTTTGATGACCGAATCCGCGGCCAGGCTCTCCATCAGCGCTCTGGCATTCTGCAAATCAGACGTACCGAAGCCTTCTGTGAACTGTTCATAGACCGAACGCACCAGCTTCAATGCGTCCCAGCCGCGCCTTCGACGCTGCCAGAGGCGCGCGAGGTCACACGCGGTGCGCAGTTGCCAGCATCGCGCCTGTTGCCTTCGTGCAACGTCGAGACTCTCGGTGAGCAGAGCCTCGATCTCGTCAGCTCCCGAGGTTTTGCAGGTAGAGAGAATGTTGGCCTTGATGCGAAGCACTTCAGCGACGGCCCACCGCTCGCCGGTTTCATCCGAAACTGCCAAGGCTTGGTCGATCGCGCGCAACGCGGCATCGCTGCGACCAGCCTTCGCGTGACCCTCGGCTTCGAGCGCAAGGAAAATCGGCAACCAAAGCCGCGCGCCGGTCTTGCGCCACGCGGCCAGTCCGCGGTTTAGCTCGTCAACGCCTGCTTCTATCTCGCCCCGGCAAGTGGTAGCCCAACCGCTAAGTATTTGTCCGCCCGCCGCCCAGAAGGGAAACTCATGTTCGGAGCATAGCGCCATGACTACGCCGGCGTACCGTTGTGTATCTTCTGAGCGCCGCCGAAAAACGTCCATCATGCCGCGCGCATGGCACAGCGTGTAAACGAGCGTATGCGGATGCGATATAGCCTCTGCACGTTGGACCGCCTCGTTGGCGACCTGCGACGCCTGCTCGACATAGCCTAGATGCCAGAGCGCCCAGGAAAGATAGCACAACACGGTAGCCCCGATATCCTGGCCATATTGAAATCGCGTGTAGTGCTCAGGGTGATAGAGGGCTCGCGCCTGTTCGAGGTGTTTTCGCCCGGCCGCGAATTCTCCCATGGTTACGTAGGTCGTCCCCAGGGTTCGATGGGCGAGGCAGAGTACCGCCGTATCGCCATATCGTTCAGCTTCCGCCAAAAACTCTGCGGCCGTGACTTGCTCCATGTCGACTGCGCCGCCGACATAGTAACACGCCCACAGTCCGTAGAGGATGACGAATTTCTGCGAGATTTCGGTCGATTCGCTTATAAGGCTTTTCGCTCGCAACAGAACTTCCATTGTATCCGGTGCTGCATAGCCTCTGCCCGCGATCATCGCCTGGGCAAGCATTACCTCCAAATCGAGAGCGACTTGTCTGTGGGCCGAACTCTCCGGTAACGATCGCACCAATTCGAGCGCGCGTTGCAGGTGCACGATTGCTTCAGCGTTGGCCGATCGCTCGATCGCCCGCTTGCCGGCTTTGCGCAGGTAATCGATAGCAGGCCTGACAAGCCCCGCCTGCGCCAAGTGATGCGCGATGAGCTCCGGTTGTGTTTCGACCGTCTCGCCGAAATGTTGCTCAAGGACTTCGGCAATCCGACTGTGCAGGTGTTGGCGTTTCGAACGCAGCAGGCTCGAGTACGCGGCATCCTGCACGAGGGCGTGTTTGAACATGTACGTGGAATCGGGCGGCTCGCCACGCCCGAACACAAGTTCAGCGACGGTGAGTTGAGTCAAACCCGCCTGCAAGAACTCTTCGCTGCTCGGGATGACTTTCGCGAGCAGCCCGTATGAGAATTCGCGGCCGATCACAGCCGCTACCTGGGCGATCTCCTTGACCGCGGCGAGCCTGTCGAGACGCGCCATCAGCGAGTCCTGCAAGGTCGCGGGAATGACTGAGGTTGGCAACGGGCCGGCATCGACATAATGGTCGCCGGCATCACGCAACAATCCGGATTCAACCACCATCTTGGTGAGTTCCTCGACAAACAAAGGGACGCCGTCCGTTTTGCTGATGATTTGCTCCTCAATGTCCGCCGGCAATGCCTTGCCGCCGGTAACATCGAGAATCATTGCGTGCACCTGATCGCGCGCAAGTCGGTTGATCCGCAGCATCGTCACGGTCGACCGATCGAGCCAAGGCGGAAAAAATTCCGGTCGAAAGCTTATCAAACAAAAAACGGGTGTTTTGCTGATCGCGTCAATGATCCGATTGAGCAAATCCAGCGTCGTGGGGTCGACCCAATGAACGTCTTCGACGACAAAAAGCACCGGCTGCTTGCGTGCAAGGCCGCGAAGATGACGTATCAAGGCCGAAATTGTCTGCGTCTTCTGCTGTTGCGGTGTCAGCTCGAGCGCAGGGTAGCGATTGCCGGTCGGGATCGACAGCAGTGCAGCCAACAGGGGAGCATCAGCACTCGTGTGCCCTGCCATCGACAGCAAGGCATCCAATTTGTTGAGTTTGACGTCGGCGCTATCGTCTCTGTCGAAGCGCGCAGCGTGCTCGAATTGTCGAATGACAGGATAAAAGGGGCTGTTGACGTGATGCGGCGAGCACTGGCACCTGACGGTGATGTGCGGCTCGCTGGCAACCTGCTCCAAGAGGGCCAGGCTGAGACGTGATTTTCCAATCCCCGGTTCACCGCATATCAGGGCCACTTGCCCTTGGCCCGCCTTCGCGCGAGCCCAGAAGCTCACTAGCAGATCCAATTCGTTCTCCCGGCCCACGAACTGGCTGAGGTTGGCCGAGCGCAAAGCGTCGAAGCGGCTTTCGACGACTCCTTCACCTGTGACCCGCCAAACTTTGACCGGTCCCGAAATTCCTTTGACTTGATGGAATCCCAAATCTTCGCAGACGAAGGTATCGCCGAGAAGCCGACGCGTGTTTGCCGCGACGACGACCGTGTTCGGCCGTGCCAGGCCCTGCAAGCGGGAGGCCAGATTCGGGGTTTCGCCGACGACCGACTGCTCTCGCGACGGACCTTCGCCGATGGTCTCCCCCACCACGACCAGGCCCGTGGCTATCCCAACTCGTATCTTCAAGGGCTCGTGCGATGGAAGAACGAGTTGGCTCACCTTCGCCACAAGATCGAGTCCCGCGCGCGCCGCGCATTCGGCGTCGTCCTCGTGGGCTTGGGGATAGCCGAAATATGCCAGAATCCCGTCGCCCATGTATCTGGCTATGTGGCCGCCAGCCTGCGTGATGATAGCGGCACAAGTGGATTGGAACCGGCGGATGACAGCACTGAGGTCTTCTGGATCGAGTTTGACAGCGAGCACTGTCGAATCGACGAGGTCGCAGAATAAAACCGTAAGCTGTCGTCGCTCCCCCTCGGAAACGGGGGCAGGCGGCGCCGCGCCAGCCGTACGGGCCGATTCGTCGCTGGCCAGCCCAGCAATAGCTCTGAGCATTCGCTTGCGATGACCGAGGGCGACTCCGAGCTTCTCGAGGTCCGCCTCGGTCAGGTCCGGCAAGATCGTCGGATCGATCGCATTCGCCTCAAACACAGTCGTGTATTGCCCGAGACCGAGCTCATCGAGCCAATTGGCGATGCTGCTCATGGAGCCGCGAGTATCCACGACCGCCGATTGATGGTTACGTCAGATCCAATACAACCCGGGCACTATTATAGGCTGCAAAACCAGCGGGCGACAGCTTCATAATGCTGCAGAAGCTGAAAGAACCGGCAGGGATGTTCTTCTACCCCCGATAGGGCCATCCGTTCAACTTGGAACAACCAGGGGGTCTGGCTGGGCCGAGACGCGGTGACGGATACAATCTGCGCAATCTGCGCGACTGTGGAAAGCTCTCCGTCACGGACCCGCTCTCGCCGTGCGGCTCAGCGTGACTGCGTCAATCTGCCTCTCTCATACCCCAGTACCCGACCAGCGAAACCCGGGTGCTCAAGCTGAGTCACGCGGAACGCGGCGATAGAAGCTGGCGCTTGTTTCAATCGCCTTCACCAATTTTCCCCTATGCCCCAATACGATTTCGCTCCGCAATGATCGCCGGCACCGTTTTCCCTGCCGAACTGGCTTCGATCGAAATCCGCATCGGTCACGCATAGCGGAGCGCCGACCTGCTCTTCGAGGACGTCAAGCTGGTAAGCGCCGAGTTTCCGGTCGTAGCTCAGTTTGGGCCACGAGATAGGCAGGTACTTGCGATTCGTGTCGGTGTTGCCGTCGATGCGCAAAAGCGCATAGGCAACATTTCCGCTGAGCTTTTCGATCATTACTCGTTCGATCGTGCCGATCCTGATGCCGCCGGCCCCGCGGACCAGTGCGCCTTGCACGCGATCGCTCGCGATAAGCTTGTGGGCTGATGTAACGCTCGTGTCCGTTCGCATGATCGCCTCCATCGCGGATATTGCGAACCAGCCGTTGCGGGTGCTGCTCGGCTGTGAGCGAGAGCAAATGCGACGCTACAGCCTGAAAACCGCGCGCTCTCGAAGCTTTTCCGCGGACATGTCCGTCGGTCCCGCAGCGGTAACGGGACTGAATCTAGCGCCTTCAGCCCAGAGGTATGTGAGCTAATTCACAAAGCCCGCTGGCGGTGGCGCTTTGGCGGCGATGCCGGGGAAACGGCTGATTCGCGGGCGTCAGTCGAGGTGGACTGCCCGCGTCGGCCGATGCAGCTACTGCGTGTATGGCGCACGCGATGTTACTTAGGGGTGTTCTGCCCGAGCTGAGGGAAGCTCGCGCTGCGGAACTGCGGCGGCGAGATATCGGCTATACTGATACTGCGCAGATGAGCGGCCGTACCATTGTGTGCTCGCATCCTGCGGCGTTGCCGAATTTGGTTGTCGAGGGCGCACCATGTCCATTGCAGTTGGCAAGCCGGCGCCGCAGCGCGTTCACGACAAGTTGTCTCTGTTGCGCAACCATACTTTGTTCCGCGATTTGCCCGCGCCGGCAATCGAGCGCCTCGGTTCGTACATGAAGACACGCAGGGTGCCCCGCGGGACAACCATCTTCGCCAAAGGCGATCCCGGCAGCGGCCTCATGGGAGTGGTCGTCGGGTCAGTGAAGGTCAGCGTCGCATCGGCGGATGGCAAGGACGTCGTGCTCAACGTTTTTCGCGAGGGCGACGTATTCGGCGAAATTGCGCTGCTCGATGGTCGGCCACGCACGGCCGACGCGACCGCAATGTCGGATTGCGAGCTGGTTGTAATCGAGCGTCGGGATTTTGTGCCGTTTCTCAGCAGCAATCCGGACGTGACTCTCAAGCTGATCGAGATTCTCTGCTCGCGTCTGCGCCACACAAGCGAACAGGTTCAGGATGTGACCTTTCTTAATCTGCCGGCGCGATTGGCCAAGACACTGCTCGAGCTGACGGCTGCAAAGGAGAGCGCCGAACCGAAACGCAAACTGGCCATCACGCAGCGCGAGATCAGCCAAATGATCGGCAGATCCCGCGAGAGCACCAACAAACAATTGCGCGCCTGGGTCAAGCGGGGCTGGGTTCGACTCGAACGCGGCGGGGTTACGGTTTTGGCGCCCGAAAAACTCGCGGCTCTCGCCGCCGAGGGAGCGGATCTGGACCCCTCGTAAGCCGTGGCGTCGCTTGCTTGCGAAGTACCGCGCCGATTCACGGTAGTTTATCGTATTCCTTCCGAACGGCTTCCTCGACAATAGCCTCGGCCGCCTCATCCCAATTTCGTGCTCCGCAACGGTCGCAGACGCCGATCGGGATCACCACACGACAGGAAATGTATCCCTTGTCGGTCCACTGCCGAAATGCGATTCGCTCCTCTCGTTTGACGACGTGGCCGACTCTGCAGAAATCGCAGCGCTCGGCATGTTCGCGCTTTGACATCGTCCACCCGCTGTCCTGGTGGCGATGTTGGCATAGACGTTTAACGGCACGTGTGAACTACTTCACACGACCGCGTGTGCCACCCTCGCCAAGCCGTGCCTTTCGGCTTGGGTTTGACCAGTCCGAGTCGCGCCGCCGCGTTCGGCGGCGGACGCGCTATTCATGCCCCCCACGCGCCGCGCGCACGGGGCGGCTATAACGAGACTGGCGCGATGCCTTGCGCCGCGAGCAGCTGCGCGAGCTTGCTGCGCGCATAGAACATGCGGGTTTTCACGGTATTGCGCGGAATGCCGACAATCTCGGCCACCTCGTGGACCGATTGTTCATGGTAGTAGACGAGATCGATGACCTCGCGCTGCTCGCCCGAGAGGCGGGTCAGGCACGTGCGCAAAATCTCTCTGCGGCGCTTGGCCTCGAACGGAGCTTCTGGATCGTCTCGTGAATAGCTCTGTTTCGCCTCACCACTATCCGGCAGGGACTGCCGCCGGCGTCGCAACTCGGCGAGCGTCTTGCGGCGGGCAATAGCCAACAGCCACGTCGACGGTGCGCACCGCCGCTCGAACCGCTGCGCTTTGCGCCAAACCGCGAGAAAAACTCCGCTGGTGAGATCATCGGCGGTTGCCGCCTCACCCACCATGCGCAAGATGAAGCGGTAAACGCGCGTGTGATGTCGCGCGAACAAGACGTGCATGGCGAGCCGGTTTCCGGACGCAATCTTGGAAATGAGCGCCTCATCGGACTTATCCCGGGTCACGGCCCCACGCTCATCGCCGGCGGCGACTGAAGCAGATCCGGCAAGATCGCTACGCACGACCTCCCCCCGCCTTGTTGATGATCCTCTCATTAGACCGGATCCGGGCCGGCGCTCTGTGAGCTAGTTCACAGTCACGAACTTTCCCTCGCTCACACCCGCCCTGCGGGGACATCCGCATCGCCCGGCCTGACGCGATGGCCGAAGCAGCTGCGCGCTTGCCCTCGCGTCGAAGCAAGCTTGGTGCCCTGGCGGCGTTTGCGGCCTCTGTGCTACGGACATTTGCAGCCATCCTGCACGCCGAGCAGTGATCCTTGGGCCGACGGCGGTGTTACATGACAAGTCTGATCCTCTTTGCGCTCGGCTACATTGCGGGCTTTGGCACCGCCTCCCAAGCAAACGCGCAGGTCTATCCGTCGGCTTCCGGCGGGTCCACCGATGTGATCGCGCGCATCATGGCCGAAGGCATGCGCGCGGCGCTTGGTCAAGCGCTCATATTGGAGAAGACCAGCGGCGCGGGCGGTTACGGCGTCGTCAGGGCGATTCGGGCGGGCCCCGACATCCGTCAGAAACTGATCGACTTTTCCCAGCACATTTTTCCGCGCGCGCAGCAGATGTCGCAGGCGCTCGCTGCCCTATCAAAAGGCGGAAATCGAGAAGTGGTGGCCGATCGTCAAAGCCGCCGGCGTCAAGGCTGAGTGAAATCCCGCGCCAACGGAGCCAAGAGGCCATGTCCAACGACAATCTGGTCGGTGGATCGCAGCGTGATCGTGAGCAAATCCTCAAGCTTCACGCGGATTACATCGATGCCAATTCCCGTTTCGATTGGCGGAAGCTCGCCCCGATCTGGAGCCCGGCACCCGAGGCGATGTTCTTCAATCTTAACGGCCACACCTATCGTGGTCGCGATCATTGGATACGGCTGTGGAAGTTTTACGAGCAAAACGTTCGCTCGAGCTACTGGACACCGTTCGATCTCGGTGGCGTCGTATCCGACGACATGGCGGTGCTCTGGTGCCATCGGCGCACCAAACGCGAATGGACGGGTGGCGAGCCGCCACCTGAAAACATCCATTATGGCGGAGAGGAATTCATCACGCGCTCAACCATGGTATTCCGCAAGGAAGGCGGCGACTGGCGCGTCGTGCACGCGCATTTCTCGCAAGCGAGCGCGTCTCCACGGCCTGGCGGCGTGTAACTTCGTGACGTGCCACGCACGAGTCTGGTCTGCCTGCGCCGGCGCGCGCAAACAGCCAACACGTTGAAGCAATGAACGGGGCCGGCCTACCCAGATTGAGCATTCGCCTGCACGGCGGTTTGGATGCGCGTCGTTGCGTTGCCCTCGCCGAGGCTGCCGAAGCGAACGGATTCCATTCCCTCTGGTTTGCCGAGAACCCGTTCAATCGCGGAGCACTCCCAGCTGCGGCGGCGTGCGCCAGGGCGACAAGCCGGGTGGGCATCGGCATCGGCGTTTTCAATCCGCACAACCGACATCCCACGTTGATGGCGATGGAGATCGGCGCGCTCGACGAATTGGCGCAGGGGCGTGCGCGCCTGGGGATCGGGTCTGGCATTGCAGCAGCCACCGAGCGCATGGGGCTCAGTCCTGATCGGCCGCTGGCCGCGGTGCGCGATGCCTTCGCGATCGTGCGCGCTCTGCTGCGTGGTGAGGAAGTGATTTATCGCGGACGTCTGTTTTCAGCGGATCGCGTCAGGCTCGAGTTCAAGCCGTTTCGAGCCGACCTTCCCCTGCTGATGGCTGCCAGAGGAGAACAGGCGCTCGCCTTGTGCGGAAAAATCGCCGACGGCTTGCTGGTCTCCAACATGTGCCCGCCGCAGTTCACACGCCAGGCTGCGGACGCGGTTACCAAGGCGGCACGCGTAGCAGGCCGGTCTCCGCCGGGCGATATCGTGCAGTATATCCCCTGCGCGGTCGGGCGGGACCGGAGCGAGGCCTACCAGCTCGCCAAAACAGCGATCGGCGAAATGCTGCCGGGTTACTGGGCGCTCGCGCAGCGCACAGCCACGGCACGAACGGCGTTGTTGCGGGCCGCACAATTATCGGAAGCGGATTTCGAGCAGGCGATTGGCCGCTTGCGCGCGGGCGAGCGGGCGGTGGATGCGCTGGACGATCGGTTCGTCGCAGCGTTCGCGATCGCCGGAACGCCAGCGGATTGCCTTGCCCAAGCGCGACACTACGGCGCGGCGGGTGCGACCGAGCTGGCCCTGACCTTCGTCGGGGCGTATCCCGAGGCGGCAATGGAGGCATTGGCGCAATCGCGCGACGCGCCGGACGCGATTGCCCAGAAAGCATGAGACGCCGTCGGCGAGGTGCCCCTTGCTGCCGCGAGAAATCGTGAAGTAGCCTAGAGGAGGCCGTTGAAACGCGTTTCCGAGAGGAATGGATATGGGTGTTTTGATCGAAGGCGTATGGCGCGATCAAGAGCTGCCTCAGGAAACCGGCCGCAGCGGTGAATTCCAGCGCGCCGACAGCCGATTTCGCGATCGCATTACCGCGGACGGGTCTTCCGGGCTCAAGGCGGAGGCCGGGCGTTATCACCTCTATGTTGCCCACGGCTGCCCCTGGGCGCACCGCACGCTGATCTTTCGCGCGCTCAAGAAGCTGGAAAACGCCATTACCGTCGCCTACGCCGTACCCGGTCTCAAAGAGCAAGGCTGGACCTTCGAAAACAATCCGGCGTTTCCCGATTGCACACCGGACACCATCAACGGTTTCCAGTATCTGCATCAAGCCTATAGCGCGTCAAAACCGCACTATACCGGCAAGGTCACCGTGCCCACGCTGTGGGACACGAAGACGAAGCGGATCGTCAACAACGAGTCCTCCGAGATCATCCGTATGCTCAACGGCGAATTCAAAGGCATCGCCGGTACGGATGTCGATTTCTACCCGGCGCCGTTGCGCGCCGAGATCGATCGCATCAACGAACTCGTCTACGCCAACGTAAATAATGGCGTCTACCGCTGCGGCTTCGCGCGCTCGCAGGCCGCGTATGAGGCCGCCTATGACGCCTTGTTTGCCACGCTCGACGAGCTGGAGGCGCGGCTCGGGCGGCAACGCTATCTTGCGGGTCGCCAGATCACCGAGGCCGATTGGCGACTGTTTCCCACGCTGGTACGCTTCGACGTCGCCTATTTCTCGCTGTTCAAGTGCAACAAGAAGCGCATCGCCGATTACCCCAATCTCCTGAACTACATGCGCGAACTCTACCAGGTGCCCGGCATCGCTGCGACGGTGAAGCCGCGCTACTACGTGATCAATTATTGGTCGATCAAACGGCTTAATCCGACCGGCATCATTCCGAAGGGAACGCCGGTGGATTATTCGCAGCCGCATGATCGCGCCCGATTGGCTGCATAGCGATCCTGCGACGTGCGCTGCGCCAGGACGCTCGGGGCGCCGAAAGTCCGATCAATCCAGAATTCGTCTTTGGGTGCGCATCAAGAGTGAGAAAGTCGCGTCCGGCCGCGCTCGATGCCGTCGAGATACTGATCCATGTCGGCAATGAATTCGGCCCGATTCGCCGCACCGATCCAGGAATCGCGCAGCCTGATGAAGAATTCACGAATATTGGGATCGCTCGCGTCCTGCGCCCGGGCGGCGCAGTCCGCTGCCTTTTGCCAGGCGTGCTCGATCTCGTTTCGCATGATCCGCTCCTTCCCCGGCCCAACTAGCATGGGCGCATGACGCCACGATGTCGGTCGGATTGCCGACTCGCGGCTGGATAAATCGGTATTTCCGTGTTGCGACGCGGCACGCATACCCTCGTTTGCGCGGCCGCGGAAATAGGCCTGCTCTCAGCGAAAGCGCCGGTCGTCCGCTCTCCGCCGCCTGGATCGGCGGCGCCTCTCGCGACGGAACTTGGCCCGCTTTCTGGAGCAAGCCCTGCACTTGCAGCCGAGCTGCTTGATGAAGGTGTCGAAATAATCGCGTCCGTAATCATACGTGATCTCGTCGCCAGACTTGATGTTCTTGATCGCGCGGATCTTGATCACGTGTTTGACGAAATACACTTCCGCATTAGGCCGGCATGAGTGATTGATGTAGCGCGCCCGGTTTCTCCGGCCTGAGCCATCGATGGTCCAGCGCGCGTTGATCTCGAACAGGTACCGATTATCGATCTGGTCAGCGATTTCGCTGCGAAGCTTTCTACCGCTGTAGCGGACGATGAATTGCCCTTTTCTGATCGGCGCGATTGCAAAAAGGCCGAGCCCCGATTTCGATCGGCCGATCCGAAGATGACGTGACGGTACCAATCTCGTTGGCATGAGACTAGGATGCGCCCCAATGGATGCTTGAGTATACGGAGCTGCTCGGCGCGGGCACGCCGATGACCGCTGTAGCTCGTATCATCGTTTGCGCGCTTGAAACCCCGCAGCGCCGTCTGTGTCAAGACAAACGTCTGCTCCGGATGTGGTTGAGCCGGCGAGACTGATGTGACGTCTGCAATGCAATCGTACGACGTCGTGATTATCGGCGCCGGCCATAATGGGCTCACCTGCGCTGCTTACCTCGGCATGGCAGGCCTGCGCGTCAAGCTTTTCGAACGAAGAGGGATCGTCGGCGGAGCCGCGGTGACGGAGGAGTTCTGTCCGGGTTTCCGAAACTCGATTGCGGCATATACGGTCAGCCTTTTGCATCCAAGAGTCATCGCCGATCTCGATCTGTTCGGGCACGGGCTAAGGATCGTCCAGCGTCGGGCACAGAATTTTTTGCCGACGCTCAACGGCAATTATTTGCTCAGCCGCGAGGGCGGCACGAACGATCACATTGCGAGGCTCAGCCGCGCGGACGGCGAGCGGTATGACGCTTTCAGCCGGCAACTCGATGCGAGCGCCGATCTGTTGCGGGAGCTGGTGCTGCAGGCGCCGCCGAACCTCACACGCGGATTGAGCATCGCAAGCGTTCGCGAAGTACTCAAAGCGGGGCGCATCGGCAACCGGCTGCGCAGCCTTTCCACGGAAAATCTGTGTGCCCTGTTCGACCTGTTCACCAAATCGGCCGGGGATTATCTCGACGGCTGGTTCGAAGGCGATCTCGTGAAAGCCTTGTTCGGCTTCGACGCGATCGTCGGCAATTATGCAAGCCCCTACACGCCCGGCACCGCCTACGTTCTGCTGCATCACGCGTTCGGCGAGGTGAACGGCAAAAAGCGGGTCTGGGGGCACGCGATCGGAGGAATGGGCGCAGTCACGGAGTCGATGGCGCGGGCGGCCGCCAGTCACGGGGTGGAGATCGAAACCGATGCGGCAGTCCGCGACGTTCTGATCGAGAACGGCCGCGCTTGCGGTCTCGTGCTCGAAGACGGTCGAGCGGTCCGTAGCGGCGCCGTGGCGGCGAATGTCAATCCCAAGCTGCTTTACACGGCAATGGTCCCGCGAGATGCGCTCGATCCGGCCTTCCTGCGCCGGATGGAGAAATGGCGTTGCGGCTCCGGCACATTTCGGATGAACCTCGCCCTTTCCGAACTTCCGAGCTTCAGCGCGCTGCCGGGCCACGATCTCGCGCCGCATCACAGTGCGGGAATTATCCTCGGCCCCAGCCTCACCCATATGGATCGCGCGTATTGCGATGCACGCGCACTCGGTTGGAGCCGCGAGCCGATCATCGAGATGGTGATCGCCTCGACCTTGGATGACACGCTGGCGCCGCGCGGTGCGCATGTCGCCTCGTTGTTCTGCCAGCACGTAGCCCCACAACTGCCTGCTGGCACCTGGGACGATCACCGGGAACAGGTGGCCGATCTGATGATCGAAACGGTCGATCGCTATGCACCGGGGTTCAAGGCCAGCGTCATTGGCCGCCAGGTCTTGAGTCCCCTGGATCTCGAACGAATTTTTGGGCTCACCGGCGGCGACATTTTTCACGGCGCCTTGTCACTCGATCAGTTGTTCTGGGCCCGCCCGGCGCTCGGCTATGCCGATTATCGCGGGCCGGTGAAGGGGCTTTATCATTGCGGCTCCGGGGCGCACCCCGGGGGCGGGGTGACCGGCGCGCCCGGGCACAATGCGGCGCGCGCGATCATCGCCGATCGACGCCGGCGCCGCTGGCTCGCATAAATAGGCCTAAAGCGGCGGCAATTTTTCGATGCCGGTGGTATCGACTTGCGCCAGCGCGTCGCACACGCGCCGGCCGGCGATGACGCGCTCGGGTGCGATCTCCGCCAGCGGTACCAGGACGAAAGCACGCTCGAACAGCCGCGGATGCGGCAAGATCAGGTCGGGCGTAGTCAACGCGACATCGTCATAGGTAAGGAGGTCGATGTCGACCGGCCGCGGACCCCATCGGCGTTCCTGTTCCCGCACGCGACCAAGCGCGCGCTCGACTTCCTGTGCCCGCGATAGCAGCGCGGGCGGCGTCAGGTCGGTGTCGACGTCGATGCACAGATTGACGAAGCGCGGCTGGTCCGCCACGCCCCAAGGCGGCGTGCTGTAGTCGGACGAGCGCGCGAGGAGCCGCACCAGATGCCCATCGCACAGCGCCGCCACGGCACGATAGAGGCGCTCGCGTGCATCGCCGAGATTGGCGCCGAGCGCAATCAACGATTCAGCCATGATCGCCGCGGGCGCGGACGAGGGTCACTCCAATATCGACAAAACTCGCGGCGATCGGCGCATGCGGTTTGTGCACGGTGACCCGCGCGCTTGTGACCTGCCGAAAGCGGTCGAGGAGGGCCTCGGCCACCGCCCCAGCCGCGGCTTCCACCAGCTTGTATCGGCGCGCACAAAATGCCCGGCTGGCAATCTCGACGACTTGCTCATAGCCAACAGTGTGCGCGAGCTTGTCGGAACGGGAAGCCTCGCTGAGATCGAGATCGAGAACGAGATCCAGGGTAAACGTCTGGCCTACTTTGGACTCGTGCTGCATGACGCCGTGGTAGGCGTGCAGTGCAAGTCCGCTGACGAACACGGCGTCGCTCATCGTGCGCTCCGGATGGCCATGGCCACGCGCAACGCCTGCACGGTCGCCGCCACGTCATGGGTGCGGATGATCGCGGCGCCGCCAAGAACCGCAAGCAGATGCGCGGCGATCGATCCGCCCAGCCGCTGATCCGGCGGCGCGGGCGAGACTTTGTCGATGAACCGCTTGCGCGAAGCGCCGACGAGGAGCGGCAGACCGAACGCTTTGAGCTCGGACATTCTGGCAAGGACCGCAAGGCTCTGGTCCGGCGTCTTGCCGAATCCGATGCCGGGGTCGAGCACAATGTTCTGCCGCAGGACGCCGGCCCGGGCAGCGATCGCCAGCGAGCGAGTGAAGAATTCGGCGATGTCGGCCATAATATCGATCGCCGGATCGGCGCGCTCGCGGTTGTGAACGACGATAACCGGCACGTTGTGCTCGGCAACCACGCGCGCCAGCTTGCAGTCGCGCTGCAGTCCCCACACGTCATTGACGATTGTCGCGCCCGCGGCGACCGCCCAGGCCGCGACCTCGGCCTTCATCGTGTCGATCGAGACCGGAATACCAAGCCCCACGACCGAAGCCAGCACCGGAGCAAGGCGTCGCGTTTCCTCTTCGAGCGACACGGCTACCGCGCCGTATGGGCGGCTCGACTCAGCGCCGACGTCGATGATATGAGCGCCCTCGCTGATCATGCGGCGGGCCTGCTCGATGGCTGTCGACGGCTCGTAAAATCGGCCGCCGTCCGAAAATGAATCGGGCGTGACGTTGAGGATGCCCATGACCAGCGGCCGCCCCAACGCAAGCAGGCGGGCCAGCTGATCCGGCAGGGATGTCACGTCGGACAGGGAGCCGTGACGCGCGGAACTCATGTCGGTCGCTTTGCGCCGGCCCCGGCAGAGGTGTCAAGCGCCCATCGCAGGATGCGCGCAGCTGGTCAGTACGTGATCTTCTGCGGAAGTTTTTTGGCGTCCTCGACCCAGCGCCTAACCAGTTTTTCCGAAGGAAGAAAGCCCACCAGCTTTCGCTTTTTGTTGGCTTCGGCCATGGATTTGGCAAGCCTGGCCGGGTTGCGGTAGCGCAGTTCCTTGACGGTATCGACGCCGACCTCGCGCAACAACGCAGCATATTCTTTGCCCATGCCCTTGATGCGCAGCTTGTCAGCGATATTGGCCCAACGCAGGAGCATTTTTTCATTCAATTCTGTTTTGGCGGCAAGCTGCTTGCGTCCTTTCGGGCTTTTGGCAGCTTCGAGCAGCTTTTCCGTGGTCCGAATGCCGACGGATTTGAGCGCCTTGGCCTCATCCACATCGATATCTTCGATGTCGGCGATCGGATAGGACATTGAATTTTCCTCGCCTGCCAATTCGTGTTACGGCCGGCATCGAACGAATTGGCCGCGCATGGGCAACACCCCGGCGTTACAGCGAGCTGCAGGGGTCAGGCGCAAAAAGGTCGCGCGGGTGATCGCTTGTCTTCCGCGAAACGCGCAACGTTCTACCAGGCACATTGTCCCGTTTGGTGCTGGTACGCGCTGGAGCACGCCGGCGTCCTCGTTCGGCAGGAAGTGCAGAACGGAGGCCACAACATCTTCGACGGCCATGCGGTCGACGCCCGCGACGGCGGCGCGACGTCCGATGCGATTGTGCATGTGCCCCTCACCGGCCCCGCACTCGCGGCAGGTTGGGCGTATATTACGCTGACGGAACTTCGGAACACAACGCGCCACGGCCAAAAGAGCCGATGCGTTGCATTCCTGCATCACGGGTCCAGCCGTACGCCTTGATTCATGCGTCCCCGTGAAACGTGACCCGCATTGCGGTCTGCCCAGCGGCTGAGCTTCGCGATCGCATCACGCGGCGAGCGATTGCCGACATGTTTCGCGGAGACGAGCGCAATTCGGCGGATCGCCGATTGCCCGCTGATCAAGACTTGAGATAGTCAATCATCCCCTCACGAGGATGCATATGACACCGTCTCAAGCGCTGCCCGCTGTACTCGCGAAGATCGACACCGACCTCGAGCAAAGCCTCGACCGGCTGTTCGACTTCCTGCGAATCCAGTCGATTTCGACCGATCCAGCGTATCGGGACGAGTGTCGATCGGCGGCCGAGTTCGTGGCCAAGGATCTCTCCGGTATCGGCTTTAAAACCAGCATCCGTCCGACCGAGGGAAACCCGGTCGTGGTGGGGACGGGTGCGCCTGCCGCACGCAAGGGCCCACGCGTCCTCTTTTACGGCCATTACGATGTCCAGCCCGTCGATCCGCTCGATCTCTGGGAAGCGCCGCCGTTTGCGCCGCGCATCGCCGCCCTTCCCGACGGCCGCAAGATCATTGTGGCGCGCGGCGCCTGCGACGACAAAGGCCAGGTCATGACGTTCATCGAGGCTTGTCGCGCCTACGTGGCCGTCACGGGCGAATTGCCACTGCCCGTGACCATGATGATCGAAGGCGAGGAGGAGTGCGGCTCCAAGCACCTGTTCGATTTCGTGAAAAGGCACCGCGAGGAGCTCAAGCTCGATCTCGCGCTGGTCTGCGATACCAGCATGTGGGACCCGGTCACTCCCATGGTGACGACATCGTTGCGCGGACTGGTCTATGAAGAGGTAACCCTTACCTGCGCCGATCGGGACTTGCATTCCGGCCTGTTCGGTGGGGCGGCACAGAATCCGCTACGCGTGCTCGCGCGCATTCTGGCGGCCATGCATGACGACAGCGGGCGTGTGGCCATTCCGGGCTTCTACGATGGGGTGAGGGAGCTGCCGCCGGATATCAGGGAGGATTTGCGTGCCCTTGATCTCACGGCTGAAGAATTTTTGGGCAGCGTGGGCCTCAAAGTGCCGGCCGGAGAGAAGGATCGCATGCTGATCGAGCAGATCGCGACGCGCCCGACTGCGGAAATCAACGGCATGCTCGGCGGCTATACCGGGGAGGGGGCAAAGACCGTCATCCCCGCGCAGGCGATGGCCAAAGTGTCGTTTCGCCTCGTCGGCACCCAAGACCCGGAGAAAATTCGCACGGCGTTTCGCGCCTTCGTGCGCGCGCGGCTCCCTCCCGACGCCAAGGCGGAGTTCAAGAGTTTTGCCGGTGCACCGGCCATCGAGCTTTCGTTCGACAATCCGGCGCTGGCCAAGACCCGCGCAGCACTCGCGGCGGAATGGGGCAAAAAGGCATTAGCGATCGGCGAGGGCGGCTCGATCCCGATCATCGGCGATTTCCAGCGCGTCCTCGGAATGGACACGATCCTGGTCGGCTTCGCGCTCGATGACGATCGCGTCCATTCGCCGAACGAGAAATACGATCTCACGAGTTTTCACAAGGGAACGCGCAGCTGGGCGCGCATTTTGGCGGCCCTCGCCGCTTGAGCCGAATTTGCCGCGCGCACGGGAACCCTGAACCATTGCAAGGAGTTATATATGGTCGCTCCAGTGATGATCAAGGAACATATGGAGGTCGTGGGCTGCGATGGGGTGCATGTTGGGACGGTGGACCACATGCAGGGACGAGACCAGGTCCAGTTGACCAAAGACGATCCCGATGCGGGCGGCGACCACCACTTCATCCCGTTGGCGTGGGTGGAGCACGTCGACCGCTGCGTTCATCTCAAGCAGTCAGGTGCCGAGGCGAAAGCGCGCTGGAAAACCCACTGACATCGGTTTCGGCAGAAATCCCCCGCCGCCGTTTCGGCCCCGGGGGATTTTTTTGCTCAAGTGCGACGCTCGGTCACGCACGCAAAATCGATGCGTAGTTCAAGCGAAGCTCGGCGTGGGCGCGGTCACAGTCCCCGGTACCAGCGCTGGTCGTAAAGCGCACCGGTGGCGGCTCCCAGGACCTGGCGAAACTGCTTGGTGTGGGGAGCGATCTCGTGGGCTTCGACGCCTTTCTGATCGCGCCATACCTCGACCACGGTGAAATGATTGGGGCGGCTCTTCTGCTGATAGACATCGAACCGCAGATTGCCGCCATCCTTGCGCGTGGGGTCGGCCAACGTCTTCAAGGCCGCGATGCCGTCGTCCTTCTTGGGTGGGATGACGTCGACGTGCGAGACGGCGATCAACGCGCCGGCCGGGATGGCAGCGTTGTCCTTGGGCCCGGCGGCCAGCGCCACGTGAGGTCGCTCGTCGATCGGGGCAATCAAATGCGGCTCGATCTGTTGGCGGAACGTCTTGACGTGCGCGGACGCGGCGTGGGCGTCGTAGCTCTGCTGGTCTTTCCAGATTTCCACGATCGTGAATTGGTTCGAGGGGGAACTCCGCTGAAATGCCTCGTAGCGAATGACGCCGGGATCCTTGCGGCTGGCCGCGACCAACTGGCGCAAAAAACCCGCATCGGCGTCGCGACTTGCGGGTGCGACATCGATGTAGGTGACCACGAATACGCTCGGGTCACTCGCGTCCTGAGCGCCTGCCTGAATCATCGTCAACGGGAGCAAAAGTACGGCGATCAGGATTCTCGAGAGCAGACGCATCTTATCCTCCCCTCATTCTCTTGCCGCGATAATCGTATGGCTGTTTCCACGGCCTCGTCAACGTAAGCGGAAGCGCGCGGCTGGCCAAGCACGGGTTACAATCCGTCATGCGCCCGCTCGGGACGAAGGTGCGCTATGCGAGCGAGGTCACCTCGGCGAGACTCGTGAAGACGGCGTTCGGGGTTGGCCCGTACTCTTCCGGCATGTTTGTGCGGTTGATCCACGCGGTGCGAAAGCCGACGGCTGCGGCGCCCATGACATCCCAGCGGTTCGACGAGACAAACACAATGTCGGGAGCGGCAAGCCGCAAGTGTTCGCTCGCGAGACGGTAGGCCTCGCGACGCGGCTTGAAGATTCCAATCGCGTCCACCGACAGCACCGCATCAAGTTCTATTCCCGCGGCCGCCACCGCGGCGGCAAGCATTTTCGGTGTGCCGTTGGAGAGGATGGCGGTGCGATGGCCGCGCATTTTGATATCGCGCAGCGCGGCACGCGCGTCGGAAAATGCATCAAGTGTCAGGTAACAATCGAGCAGGCTCGCTCGCAGCGCCCGATCCACCGAGGGGAGGCGCGCGAACGCGTAATCGAGCGCACGCTGCGTCAGAATCCAAAAATCGACGTAGTGTCCGGCGAGCGTCAGCGTCCACGTATATTCGAGCTGCTTTGTGCGCTAGAGTTCGGAGAAGCGATCCGCATCCGGTCCGGCCGCCGCTCGATGTCTGCCGATCGCGGTGTGCACGTCGAACAAGGTCCCATAGGCATCGAAAACGAATGCTTGCGGCATATGGCCTCCAGGTTGCCTACTCGTCGCCCATACGTCATCGAGTGTTTCAAAGTCCGGGCTGCGTCAGGAGAGTCGGAAACGACCGGCCGCGGATGTCGTAAACACGCGCATAGCTGACGCCGTCGCGCACGATGTCGGCAATGAGTGGGGCATCAAGCTTCGCGCAGTAGAACTCACCGAGCACGATCGCAAAGTGGGCACCATGCGGATCCCACGTGGTCTCGAAATCCGGACCAAGCTCGACCTGCGGCGAACGATGCGGCCCGCACACCGCGACCCGCCAGCGGCGCCCGCCGGGCTTGATCATATGGTCGTCGGTTATGTGTCTGAGGAGTGCTTGTGAGGCCTGCTTCAATGAGAGACCCCAGTAATCGAGCATGTAGCGGTCGCGGGCGTGCGCGACTCCGCCGGCAAGCCGATTGAAATACGTATATTCATAAGGGTGCAACCGCACCATTTCCGCCATCGGCAAAGTAAGGCCGGCGGCAAAAACAGCGGCGGCAGCAATCGAGGCGACTGAAGACCAGCGCGCGCATGCCGCGGCAATGTAGGCCCCGGCGAGGCCGCCGAGCACCGCAAGGGGCGGCAATACGAACAGGAAATGCCGCAGCCCATTGTACATCGCCGGCCGTAGTAAGATCGCGGCGGCGAGCGGCAAGATGGCGGCGAGGACGAGAAGGAGAAAAACCGCGTGCCGATTGACGGGACTCTCGTTGTTGAATGCGGCGACGAGCACTCCGGCCGCGCCGGTCAGGCCGAGCAACAGGAATAATTCCGGTAGTTTGAGCGCAAGCAGTATCGGAACGTAGCTGCGCGGCATATCGGGAACCGCTATCAGGCGCGCCGCGAACAATTCCTGCCAAGGTTTTTCAAAGAAACGGGCGAAATATTCCACGGCGCGGAACGGATTGAGTGGGTTAATCACGGACCAGGGCCAGACAAATCCCATGACCGCATAGGCCAGCAGGAGGGCCGGCACGAGCATCAACACGAATCGTCCGAACCGCGCCAACCCCGTGCGCATCCCGCCCGCACGTGCCTCGACCGCAACCACCAGGGTTAGCGCCGCAAGTCCCTCGACGGCGGCAAACGCAGCCAAAATGCGCGAGCCAAATGACAGGCCGATGCCGAATCCGAGCAGAACGACTCCGCCGACCGATAAATGCGGGTATTCGTCGAACATGCGCACGAGAGCGAGCAGCAGGATCGCCATCGCGACTGCGAACGGTGCATCCTTCGGGTTCATGAACATGTGGCCGATATAGAGCGGGCAGGTCGCCAGCAGAACGAGCGCGCCGAGACCCGCGAACGGCCCGCCGACGCGCCGGCCGATTCGCCAAGTCACGAACAGTCCGACGATTCCGATGACTGCTCCGATCAGCCGGCGCGTCTCGAACAGCGTGAACGGCAAGAGCTTCGCGGCAAGGGCCGCGAGCAGATCGAATCCGCCTCCGTAGTAATACAGGTTCACCCATTCCAGCGCGCGTCGATCGCGCAGGCCGGAGGCATAGAACTTGAGTAGGAGATCGCCGTATTCGGCGTGTGCGTAATCGTCCCAGCTCAGACCATAGTCGCGAAAGGTCAGCAGGGCGACCAAGGCGACGATGCAAAGCATTGCAGCGGCGAGCCGGTCGTACACGCGGCTGGCCGCCAGCTTGAATGTGGAGTCCATCGGAATGGGCGCTGCGATGACCACGGTTGGCTCGGATGTCGCGCGGCACAAGTCTACTCGCCGATTATGGCCTGTTTGCTCCGTTTCAGCTCAGCGCGAGCGGCGACCAACCCTATCATCTGCAGCGCATGCTCGACCCCTCGCCCTCGTCGCGGTTCGCAGCATCAGTGAATTGTTTTAGGTCGTTCTGGGGATCCTGAATGCGCTCGCTACTTCATGGCCGCGTCGTACATCTTCGCGACGTATTCCCAATTGACGAGGTGGTCCATGAACGCTTTGAGATAATCCGGCCGCCGGTTGCGATAGTCGATATAGTAGGAATGTTCCCAGACATCGCAGCCAAGGATCGGCTTACTCCCGTGCACCAGCGGGTTCTCCCCATTTGGCGTCTTGCTGACGGTGATCTTGCCGTCCTTGACCGCGAGCCAGCACCAGCCGGAACCGAACTGAGTGACGCCAGCCTGGATGAAGTCCTCCTTCATCTTGGCGACCGACCCCAAGTCGCTGGCGATCTTCTTTTCGAGATTGCCGGGAATCTTGTCGTCGCCGCCGCCTGGCTTCATCCATTGCCAGAAATGGATGTGGTTATAGTGCTGGCCGGCGTTGTTGAAGAGACCTGCATTCTTGCCGTAGGAGCCTTTCACCACCTCCTCGAGCGATTTTCCTTCCCACTCGGTGCCCTTGAGGAGATTGTTGCCGTTGTTGACATAAGCGAGGTGGTGCTTGTCGTGGTGATATTCGAGGGTCTCGCGCGACATGTAGGGGGCAAGCGCGTCGTATTTGTAGGGAAGGTCGGGCAGCGTGAACGACATTGGATCACTCCTCGTGGGTAGGTCGGATCGCCATGGCGCCGAGAATTCTATGGCAACAGGCAACACCCAGCCTCGGTTCCGCCTGGTCCATTGGGCGGGCGTTTGTCCGGGCCGAGGCGCGCTCCCTTATGGCTCTCCTGCCACATTAAGCAAGATCGGACTTGGCAGTATCCGTCTCAGATTGCCTGTTGCGGTCGGTCCGGTTCGGGGCCAAAGTTCTTCAGTAACCGTAATGGCGGACCGCTGCCAATCAACCTGGCACGGCGGGGCTCATGCACATGTCGCTGATATTGCTGTTTTTGGGATTCGTCACTGCTGCTGCGGGCCTCGCGACGGTTGGATTCGGTATTCCGATCAACGAGTTCAGCCTGGGAACGACGCTCATCGTTGCCGGCACCACAGCATTGGTCGGCGGCCTCATCCTGATCGGTCTTTCAGCGGTCGTGACCGAACTTGGACGGGTTGCCGAGGGACTGCGCGCGCGCGCTTCGTCAGAGGCTTCCGCTAATGTTTCGGCGTCGACGTCCGTTGGTCCCGGGGTGAGGGTTGACGCCCGCGCAACGCCAGCGGGCTTTGCGGGTCCGCAAGTGCCGGGGGCTCAAGTCGCCCGACCTGCTGACTTGAGATCAGCTCCCGCAGCCGCATCGGTCGACGCGTCCGCTCGCGCTTTTGAGCAGGTGCGCTCAAACGTTCCAGGGGGTGAGCAAATTACGCCTGAGCCCTCGATGGTCGAGCATGGCGAGGAAGTTCCGCTGTCGCCGACCGCAGTCCCACATCACATGGGACAGCAGCCGAATGATTCTGTTCTGGCTCTGCGGCAATCGAAAACGTCAGATGACCGGCCCGGTGCTGGGGCGGTGGAAGCTCTAAAAGCATCGCGTCTGGATTTCCTGTTCCGCTCGAAGCCGCCGCAGCCGCCGGCGCAGTCGGCCAACTTCGATGCGTTCTGGCCGACCGATGGGCGCTCCGGTCGAATTGCGGACAGCCAAACGCAGACTCGAACCGCAGGGCCCGCGCAAGAGATTGAGAACAATCCAGCGGTTCAGGAGTCATTGCCCGAAGCATCCAAGCCCGAACAGCCCCGCGCGTTGACGGTGCTCAAGTCGGGTATCGTGGATGGGATGCCGTACACGCTCTACGCCGACGGATCGATCGAGGCGAAGCTTCCACAGGGCGTGGTCCGCTTTGGTTCAATTGCCGAGTTGCGCGCGCATATTGAGAGCAACTCGTAGCGATATCCCATCACCCTGGCCGGCGTATCGGGCGGAGACGGCCGTCAGCGATGACATGCCGCGCGCACACACGGGTTGCCACCGGGCGGATTGTTTGGTGGGAAAGATGGTTCGTCGCGCGCGCCCTCTCTAAATGGCGGTAACGCGGTCGAGTTTTCAGGTAAACTCACCAGAGAACGTTAGCATTCCACAAGGAATGAGATGGTATATCAAAGCAGAGACAAAGAATTACAAAGATCATGTATGGAAACACTTCTTGATAGCGATCGAGGAAACGAATAGAAACTCACGTAATCGTCCTCCAAGAAGCCGCCAACTCCAATAAAACCGCTCGACCGAGAAGAGTATGGTCGCGCGGCGGCGAGTATCAAAGTTAAAGCGCGGCAGGAGCAATGTTTTCATGGCTGAGAATGCGTCAGGCGGACTATTCATCGAGCTGACAGCTTCAATCGTATCGGCTTACGTCAGCAACAACTCAGTGCCGTCGGCGGATCTGCCCGCCCTGATCGGTCAGGTGTATTCGGCGCTCACGCGAGTGTCGAGCGGGCGCGGCGATAGCTCCAGCGCGCCTTCAAAGCCTGCCGTGTCGGTGAAAAAATCGATAACTCCCGACTACATCATTTGTCTGGAGGACGGAAAAAAATTCAAGTCACTCAAACGTCACCTGCGCACCCGATACAATATGAGCCCGGAAGGATATCGAGAGAAATGGGGGTTGGCCGCGGACTATCCGATGGTGGCGCCGAATTACGCTGCCGCACGTTCGCATCTGGCCAAGGAGATGGGACTTGGCCAGCAGCGGCGCCGACGCAAGTAACCGGTCGAGAGAATCCAGATAAACCAAATGTGCCGTGAGCGTGACGGCGTGGTAGGCAGGCTCACGCTGCTTGGTCGAGCGCCATACGCGCGTCCGACCTGATGCGTTCGACCATGGAACGAAAGCCGTTCGAGCGCTGTGGAGTCAGATGCTCGCGCAGGCCGAGGCGTTCGAACAGCGCAATCGCGTCGGTGGTGAGGATCTCGCGAGCGTGACGTCCGGAAAACATCGCGAACAGGATGGCGATTAAGCCGCGCACGATATGGGCATCGCTGTCCCCAGAGAAGGAGAGCACCGGGCCATCGGCGCCGTTGTTGCGCACCGTTGTCGCGAGCCAAACTTGGCTGGCGCAACCCTGCACCTTGTTTGTGTCGATGCGGTCCCTTTCCGGCAAGGGCCTGAGCGCGCGACCGAGCTCGATGAGATAGCGATATCGGTCGTCCCACTCTTCGAGCAGCGAGAAATTATCGACGATCTCGTCGAGCGGCACAGAAGCAGGCTCGGCGGCGGTCATGGTCTCGGCCATGGGGAATATATAGGCGCAAGCGTGCGGCTTGGCGAATGCTCCGGTAGCGCAATCCTGGGTCGGAAATATCGGAATTTCGGCGCTGTGGTCGCGCGGGAGTTCGTGCGTTCAGGAGGACGGGGGCAAGCCCGGCGCGTCCTGGCGCACTCCTGGATGCGGCTGTGGACCGCGCCAAGCCGGCGCGAGATCGGCGGGAGAAAGCGTGTGTTGCGAAGGTCGCGCCAACAGGCGCTCATTCGCTTTGCCTTCCGCGTGGATCACCGCGCTGCCGGCATTGGGCGCCAAGCGTTCGTTGAAATACCGATACAACATCCTGGCCCCAGCTTGTGCGCGCTGTCCGAGCGCGCCCGCCGCCTGCGATCCGATCGTACAGGCGTCCGGCTGGCGCCGACAAAACGAGCCCATGTCGCCCAAGGTGGCCTTGGCCGCCGATACGGCGTCGACGGTGCTCACGTTGACCTTGGGAGTGGGCTGGGATCCACCGCTGGGCAATAACACCAAGATCACGGTCAGCCAGAATGCCATCCGCAGGAGGAAACGCATGATCGAGCCTTTGCTGCGCCAGTCTGTAATTTGTCGTGCTGGACCAGACGCTATCAGCCGGCACTGAATTCACAGTTGCCGCGACTCAATAGTTTTTGCCCGTATTCGTCGCAAATCAGTCGCGATTTTTCAGAAAATTTGAAGTATCACCACGTAGGTTCTGGCCGAGTGTCTCGCGATCGGCAGCGATCGGGCGCTATTTCAGGTAGTGATCATTCACCAGCGGCGCCGAATCCGCTGTAAGACCGGACCCAATGAACGGGTAAACGGGTCGCAGCTGCCGTTTTTCCAGTTTTAGCGTTCGGTTAAGGCACCTCTGACACGATCACGCGCCAATGGGAGGCGCGGCCCGATCATGGGCGTCGCGCGGAAGCTGGACGATCCGCTGTGAGCCAAAGCGAGGTCGACACGCCGCTGCGTGCGCCGCCACGCGCCTCTCCGCGGCTGCGCGTGCCGCTCGTCATGGCCGTGAGCCGGCAGCGTTCGGGTGGGGTGAGCAAACGTGCGCAACGAGCGTGACCGAAGGTCGGGCGCTGACCGTGCATTGCCGCTGCGTCTGCTCGGGTGGAGTCCCGCGGATGTCGTCGCCGTTGTGATCGGCAGCGTCGCCGCGACCGCCGTTCTCGTCAATGCATTATTCCTGCAGCCGACCTCGCATCAACCATCGACATTGACCGGTGCAGCCGTTCCCGCTTCATCCGGCAATCGATCGGCGCTTTCGCCGCGTCCACGTCGGATCGAGCCGGCGGGCGGCATGGCGACGCAGGCGCCTGCTGGCGCCGTCAAGAGCGCAATGGCAGGGCCTTATGCGGCCCGTCCAAGCTCAACCACATCTGCCGCTGCCGAGCGCTCTCCGAGTTCGAAACGGGTCATCGCGGTGCAACGCGCACTCGCCGAATATGGCTACGGCCAAATCAAGCCGAGCGGAATCGTCGACGCGGAAACGCAAGCAGCGATCCAGAAGTTCGAGCGGGAACGCAAGCTGCCGATTACGGGGCAAGCCTCCGAGCGCGTAATGCGGGAGCTGGCGGCCATGACCGGCCGCCCGATGGAATAGGCGCCTGGGCGAACTTCAACACGCCGTTCGAATGTGCATTGCTCGCCCCGTCCGGATCCGGTGCCGCGGTATCATGCTAAAACCCACATAGTGCGAAGCCGGAGGTGACGTGCCGACGCCGGACGGAGCAAACATGTGCGCTTGAAGTCTGCCATTTGGGTCGCGGCTTATATCCGCCGCTGCCAGGCTGAAGGCGCCTTCGCGGCGGTGCGTCGCCGCGGGGCCGAAGAAGCGGGTGCTATTTTCGTCAAGCTCAATCGCCTCGACGGGACTGCCGAGCTGTTCGGGCCGGCCCCGCAGAGTGCCTTTGAAGACGCGCGTCCTGCCGAGCGGCTCTTTAACCGATGCCTGAGGGAACAGCCGGCCCCCGAAGCCAAGGTCGAGGAGCGCCTGGCACGCGAACTAAAATTCGATCCGGACGCGTGGATCATCGAGGTGGAGGATCGTTCCGGCCGCCACTTCCTCGATTGCGTCGTGGCTTGATCCGTAAGGTTTGCGCCGAGTCTCGGGTTTCGCATCGGCAGCCTGCCAGATCGTGACCATACGCCGCGCCGACGCAACACTGAT
>Ga0310910_10000049_pt1 | contig 46714 bp, 41 predicted proteins | sample GREbulkMGHF172_FD_203448 | JGI IMG/M metagenome (GOLD analysis project Ga0310910, IMG submission 203448) | Lab enrichment of tropical soil microbial communities from Luquillo Experimental Forest, Puerto Rico - GRE.bulkMG.HF172 | ecosystem: Environmental > Terrestrial > Soil > Tropical forest >... | reverse complement strand
CTCTGCATCGCATTTGACGCTGTCGCGCACGCTCCACGGGCGTTTCTCGCGGCCACAGCTTCACAAGCGGCTGCTTCCCCACACGTACCAAAGCAAAGAGCTTGCGGTTGGGCCGCCGAGCTCTAATCCCGGTCTCCACATTGCGGGCCGCCTTCCCGCCCGGCGGTAGCGGCGCTCAGACCCTGCCGCGATGGCGCAGGTGCGAAATGTAGGCGCGCATCGCGTATCCGGCGAGAAACCCGATAATCAGGCCAAAAGAGCCTGCGCTGATGGCGAGTGCAATTTGCTGTTGTGTCACGGCAACCGAAAACCGCTTTCGCGTATCTCGGATTTCATCCCCGGCGGAGGGCATTTATTGTGGCAAACGAAGCACCGGCACCGTCCGCTTCGTAGCCATGCCCCGCGGCTGACCGCGCTGGCAAAGGAGGCAGCCGCCTTTTGAACAAACGAGCAAGAACGATCGAACGAGGAACGACTCACGCGCGTGCCGCAGGGGTCACGGCGGCGACGCTGGCGAAGAGCTGCGCGACCAACTCGCGCGGCAGGCCGCGGGTGACGAAAAGCAAACGCGTTCGACGGTCGTCCTCGGGCCAGTCCTCGAGCTCGACCGGCGGATGTGCGACATGTTGAACGACATGAATGACGACGGGCCCGCGACATTCCTCGATCGCGGCGAACCCTTTGACGCGCAACAAGTCGGACCCGCGCAATGCGGTCAGCACGGCAATTGTTTGCTCGAGCGCAGGCCAGGACAGAGGTTTTTCGAAAATCAGCGAGAAGCTCTGCAGCCCGTGCGTGTGCTCGGCGTCCTCGCCGAGATCGAACCCCTGCCGCGGCGTCGCCGGCTCGTCGAGCAGAAGAGCGGGCGCGATCGCGCCATTGGCGGCGATAGCGACCGGGGCGGAGCTGAGCGCGCCGAGACGGTCGACCAGCTGCGATGTTCTCGCGTCATCCGCGAGGTCGCCTTTAGTGACGACGATGCGGTCGGCAAGAACCGCCTGTTTGCGCGCCTCCGGCATCCGCTCGATATTGCTTTCGCCATTGACGGCATCGATGACGGTAACGAGCGCTTGCAGGTGAAATTCGCGGCCGAGGGCGCGATCGGTGGCAAAGGTCTGCAATACCGGGCCCGGGTCGGCGAGGCCGGAGGTCTCGATGACGACCCGCTCGAAGCTCGGCACGGCTCCGCGCGCCCGGTCGGCGAACAGGCCACGCAACGTCTCTTGCAGATCGGTGCGAACGCTGCAGCACAAGCAGCCATTGCCGAGCAGCACCGTGACATCACTGCTCGACCGCAACAAAGCGTGGTCGACGCCGACCTCGCCATACTCGTTGACGACGACCGCGGTGTTGGCGCCCTCCGGCATATCGAGCAACGCGCGGATCAAGGTTGTCTTCCCCGCCCCGAGGAATCCGGTCACCGCAATGACCGGCAGGCGCGGTCCGCGTGGCCGCCTTTGGCGACGTCCGAAAAGCGGCGCGTCCCTGCCGCCGAAAAGGGTCTCCGGTCCGCCCTCAGAAGTCCATTTCAAGCGCGTGAATTCCTTCGGCATCCCTCTCAACAGGTATAAACAAACAGCGGTTCGTCGACGACATCATTCATGCGCTCGGTACTGGCTGGCAGCGTGATCGATAGCCGTTGGCTCCGAAGGACCGGACGCTACACGTCTTTCCCAGCGGATTTCGTCATTGCATCAAAACAACGAGGGGCCGGCCGCTTTCAGGAGCCGCAGCCGATTTCTATTCAAAGCTTGCAGCTTAGCCGATGGAGGTGGCAGCCGAGTTTGCCGCGCCCTGCACACCAACCACCGTCGGTCAAACCGGGCGCGCGCCGGCCGGTCCCGTCGAGGTTTTACGGCAGCAAACTTGGGACTCTCCAAAGGTTCAAGTTTTAAAAAAAATTTGAGACGGCTGGCTTCACCAACTATTGACTCAGTGACGGGCAGAAAGCGCTCGCCGGAATGCCGCGCCGCTCCCGTTCGCTACCTCCTATCTCGACGAGGATCTTCGCCGAAAGCCCGAGGTGCGTCCTAAGACTTAGCCAACTCTCCCCGGCATGCGCGGGAGCGAGACATGGATGGTTTGACTGCCGGCAAAATATTGCTGGGCACTAGCGCCGCCACTGCCGACTTGCCGCCCCGCGGGACCAAACGCTGGGTCGCACGCCGCAAGGCCGCGGTAGTTGCTGCAGTGCGCAGCGGAGCGATCGATCTAGAAGAAGCGTGCCGCCGCTATGAACTGTCGGAGGAAGAGTTTCATGCCTGGGAGCGGGGAATTGCAGCCTATGGCGTGCCGGGTTTGCGGGCCACCCGACTGCAAATCTACCGTGATGAGCCTTTGCTCAGACATGTGAAGCCGCGGTACTGAGCGCTGTGCTAGTGGAACATTGAGCAAAGCCAAAACCGGCGTGTGTGATTTCCCGACAGATTAGGAGGATGTTATGTGTGCGTTGGTGATGAACCATCATATTACGAACTCGGTCAACCTAGACATCGAACTCGGTGAGCTAATTGTCATCGGCATTTTCTAATTCGTGCTGAATATTCGGCTACACGCCGAATAGATTGGGGGTGTTCATGCGTGTGCTAATCGCCTCCGTTGATATTTTCACGGTCGCAAGTATCAAGCTGACCTTGGCGAAGGAGAATGTAATGTACGATACGACCGACCTCGGTGAGGACGGTCTGCAGATGGCCAAGCTTTACGATTATGACATCATCCTACTCGACCTGCCCCCCCCGGACGTCGACGGCTACGAAATGCTGCAGCGGCTGCGCGCGGCGCGTGTGGATACGCCAATTCTGATCCTGTCTGGCCCGCGCGAACTCGGCCAGCGGGTCAAGTTTCTCCGCTTCGGCGCCGATGACTTTGTGACCAAGCCGTTCGATGGCGGCGAGTTGTCGGCGCGCATTCAGGCGATTGTACGCCGCTCCAACGGGCATTCCCAATCGACGATCCGGACCGGCAAGCTCGTCGTCAATTTGGACACCCGTGTCGTCTCGGTCGACGATCAGCCGGTCAAACTCACCAACAGGGAGTATGCCATCCTCGAATTGCTCAGCCTGCGCAAGGGCACCACTGTGACGAGGGAAACGTTTCTCAACCAACTTTATGGGGGAATCGACGAGCCTGAACTCAAGACCATGGACGTTTTTGTTTGCAAGCTGCGCAAAAAGCTCACCCGAGCGACTGGCGGCAGTCATTACATCGAGGCCGTGTGGGGCCGCGGCTACGTGCTTCGGGACCTGGTGCCGAGGTCGGGAAACGCGATGCCTATGGCGGGCTGGGAGGACGCGGCAGCGCGCCGCAGCGTAGGCGGCAACCACCGTTAGCGAGGCGCCTCGCAGGCAATACCGGCTCTCGGCAATCACCTAACCATCGCGCACCCCCACTTCCGCCGCAGGCGGCCCACCAGCACCAAGGCCAGCGGACCCGCCGGACAATCGGGTCGCCGCCCGCGCCGAGAAACCGGTCACGCCGAGGGCCAGCCGCACCCCCGCGGCGGCCTGTGCGCGCCGCAACGGCGCCCCTCTTTGGCCGGAGCGGCGCCGGCCAGGGTTCAGAAGTCCATCTCGAGTGTGTAGAGTCCTCCGACGTGCCGATCGACGGTGTAGACGACCGGGCGCTCGTCGACGAAAACGTCATTGATCTGGATTGCTCCGGTCGGTGCACGCTCGGAAGCGGCCGGCACGAAATAACCGACCTCCTGCGGCTGATAGGGGTTGGATGTGTCGTAGGCGCGCAAGCCGCCGTTGAAGAAGGTGGCGAGCACGATCGTTTCCGATTTCCATGTACTCGGCTTTGGCAGGTTCTCGTAGAGGTTATGCGCGCCATAGCGGCCGCCGCGCCGCTGGAATGCCTCGAGCGGCGGCAGCGGGCAAGTCGCGATCGGCACCGGATTTGTTTCGGCGCGGCCGTCGACGACCCATACGAGCTTGGGCCAATCGCCGCCCTCCATTCGCACGCATTCGTCGCTGACGATGAAGAGACCGCGATCGAAAAACGGCACGACGGTGTGCGTGAAGCCGTGATAGGGCGGGTGATAGTCCCAGCGTGACACCATCTTGGGCCGCGCCTTGTCGGAGATATCGAGGATGACCATTCCGCCGTCGATATAACCGAGATAAGCGCGGTCAGGGCGCTCCGGATAGACGTTGGTGTTGTGTGGGCGGAAGCCGGTGTCCGCCCCCTCCGGGTGGCGAGCAGGCGGCGGCTCGCTGTCGCCTTCCCGCGTGCCCGGCAGCCACCAGCGGCCGACCTCGACCGGTTTCGCCGGGTTTTTCACGTCGATGATGCGGTAGAACTGGTCGTCCTTCGGGTGGGTCGGCACAAAATCGGCCGAACCAGAGCTCATGTGGATATATTGCCCATCGGCAAACCACAGCTGGTGGACGCCGCGCGAATGCGGCCCCGAGCAGTCGAAAAATGTGATCGAACGCGGGTTCTCCGGCACCGAGATATCGAACAATTCAAAGCCGGCCGGCTGCAGCCCCTGCTTTGTGGTCTGGTAGGCGACTGCCATGATGTCGCCGACCGTCTCCAATGAGTTCGAGCGCATATGCGATTGCGGCAGGTCGGCCCGCGCAACGATCTTTGGCGCGCGCGGATCGCTGACATCGACGGCGGTGAAGTTCTTGGGTGCGCTCTCGTGGGCGAGCCATAAGATGCGCCGCCCGTCCTTGGCGATCTGAATCGACATGCCCTCGCCGATCCCACCAAATCCGTCGAGCTCGTGATGCGCGAGCTGTCGAAAATTCCATATCGCCGTGTCGGCCATTATCGGACTCCTGTGAAGTTGTGCCGGCAGTCGGCGACAATCGGATCATCGTTCGCCAACCATCGTCAAGCGCCGCCGCGGCACCGCGATACGCCGGCCGCCTGACGCTGCCGCGGGCCTTCGCCTGCCGACGCCGCGAGCTACGTGGGTTTCCGCCAGACCAACGCGAATACGACTAGAACAGTAGCAAAGATTACGAGAAACACTCGCAGTAGGCTGAAATCAAGTTCACCCACCGAAAATTTCCCGCTTCTTACAATATTCGTGGGACCCAGGCCATCGACTGCCAAGTCAAACGCCGTGCTGCTTTGAAAATGAGACTTTGCCTCGCCCGACGACAGTTTTGTGCCGGCGGCCACCCAGGCTATCCGGGCGACATCGGCTGTCGCGAGCGGTTGCATAATCGGGTCGCGACCGCCATCAAAGATTTCGCCGCAATCGATGTTCATTTGCGGGGCGAAATCGATCAATTCTTCTGAACCGTAAACGTTCGATGCGTTACCCGCCGGCTGCAAGTTTGCTTCAAGAACTGCTGCGCGGTCGCCCGCAGTAAACGCCGCCGCCATCGTGGTTATTGTCGCCCGCGACGGGCTCGTCAGCAACAATATCGCGGCCGCGCTCGACAGCAAGCGAGCATCAAAGCGCGAGCCCACCCTTCCAGTACGAACTAACTTTCGCATCGACTGCCTGATCGACCCTCGTAATCACCTGTAGCACGCGCATAAAGCGTATTCCACGGCAATATGTATTAAAATCGGAAATTGCCGGAGCGCATCATCCAGGTTCCCGGACGCTCCTCCAGCCGCCGCTTGACCGTCGTTGCGCCGGGCGTATCCTGCAAGCCTCCCAGCAGAAAACGCACGAAGAGTCGCAATGGAATTCGGCGTGCAGTTCTTTCCCGACGTCAAGCCCGAGCAGAAATCGGGCGCGCAATATTTCGACGAGGCGCTGGTCCTTACCGAGGAGGCGGAGAGGCTCGGGTTCACGCACATCCGGATCGTCGAACACTATTTCCATTACTACGGCGGCTACAGCCCGAACCCGATGTTGTTTCTGGCCGCCGCCGCCCAGCGCACGCGGCGTTCGCGGCTGGTGACGGGCGCGGTGCTGCCGGTCTTCAATCATCCGCTGAAGCTCGCCGGCGAGATCGGCATGCTGGACGCGCTCAGCGGCGGGCGCCTCGATGTCGGATTTGCGCGAGCATTCCTCCCACACGAGTTCCGCCGCTTCGGACGCTCGCCGGACGAGTCGGTCGCGCGTTTCCGCGAAGGCATCGAGCAAGTCGCGCTGCTGCTGACATGCGAAAACGTCACGCATCGAGGCCGCTTTCACACGATCGAGAACACGACCGCGCTGCCGCGCCCGACTCAGAAGCCGCGTCCCAAATTTTATGTTGCCGCCCTCAATACGCCGGATTCGTTCACCTTTGCCGGCCGCATGGGCTATTCGGTGATGGCGATCCCGCTGGGCGGGGCGGTCATGCGGCCGCTGCTCGCGGCCTATCGCGGCGCCTGGAAGGCGGCTCGCCACCCCGGCGAGGGCGAGGTGATGCTGGCCTTCCACATGCTCTGCGATACCGACGGCGAGCGTGCCCGCGCATTTGCCTGCCCGTTTATCGACGACTATCTTCATTCGCTAGTCGAGGCCGCTTGCGATTGGCTCGACGGCCGCACCTCCCAGGATTATCCCGGCTACGACAAAGTCATCGCGAAATTGCGGCAATCGTGCGCCGCGGACCAGATTTCGTCGGGCGCGGCGTGGATCGGCTCGCCCGTTGAGATCATCGACCAGATCCGCCGCACGCAGGACGAGTTCGGCGGTTACGAGCACGCCTCGCTGCAGGTCAATTTCAACATGGTCCCGCTGAACGCCGCGCGCGCATCGATGCGCCTCTTCGCCGAGCAGGTGATGCCATGCTTTACCGACGGACGGTAATCTGATTGCTATAGTCGGCCACTACTGAGGGGAGGAGTCATGCGCAAGTTCATCATCGAGCGCGAGCTGCCGGCGATCGGCAGCGCCGAGCGGCAAGCCTTGCGCGAGGCCGCACAGAAATCGAATGCGACGCTGAAGGAGCTCGGTCCCGACATTCAATGGGTCGAGAGCTATGTCGCGGCGGACAAGACCTTTTGCGTCTATCTGGCGCGGGACGAAGAGATCATCCGCGAGCACGCCCGGCGCAGCGGATTTCCCGCGAACAAGATCACCGAAGTGCGCCGCATGATCGACCCGACGACAGCGACCGCGTCGTAGCATCCCGACTCCGCCCACCGGGGTCTCCCGTTCCCTCGCCCGCATGCGGGTGAGGGTCACCGTGGGGGCATTCCGCCACCGTGAACTTCCCTGCCAACAGCAAAACACAGGGAAGTTTTTGAAACGAATGCGATTACTTCCAGGCCGATTGGCAAAAGGCCTTCTGGGGCCCGAACTACCCGCGTCTTTTGCGCGTCAAGCAACGCTACGACCCCGACGGCGTCTTCACCGTCCACCACGGCGCCGCCTGGGCGCGCGAGCGGCGGGCATCGGCGGTTGCCTGATCAGGAGCGGGAAAGCCGGGGAAAACCGGTGCGCCGAAATCAGCGATAATTGCAAGCGCGAACGCGTCGAGGACACCGGGGTTCATCGCGGTGTTCCGCGTGGCCTCGATCGCTGCGGCCGGCGCGCCGGCGAGGCCCTTGTTGAAGGCCAGCTCGATCCCGCAATGGCGACTGGCCGCAAACAGCGCGTCGACCAGCGGGGCCTGATTCTGCCGCTTGAGCAGCGTGGCGGGCAACCAGGCCGAAGTGAAGGCGTACCAGAAGGCCCCCACCAGGGCCGCGTCACCGGTCCACCAGAAGTCGGTCGGCGCAGCGCCCGGCCGGCTGTCGAACACGACACTGGAGGGCGCGGAGTAACGGCGCAACTCGGCGTCCCATAGATACCGGGCTGGCAGGGCGCCGACAAACAGGGTGTCCAGGCCCTCATAATCGCCACTGTTGGCACCGAGAAAATCGATCAGCGGCTGCCAGACAGCGCGAGCCTCATCCTGTGTGAGATCCTGGAAGACCATTTGGATCTGCAGGAGGTTGTCCGGCCGCGCAGTCGCTCGCTCGCCCCAATGCGGATTCCAGAGGCTTGTCGCATAGAAGTCGATAAAGCGGGCAAGGAGCCGGCGATAGGCCTCGTCCGAGCGTGCACGAAGGTCGGCGTGCAGGGCGCCGAAAGTCCGGGGAAGCTCGTGCGTGGCAAGCGTCACCCGGGTGACGACGCCGAACGTGCCGCCTCCGCCGCCCTTCAGCGCCCAGAAGAGATCGGGCTCGCGGGCCTTGTTGACGATGCGGGTCTCGCCATCGGCGGTGACAATCTCGGCTTCCAGCAGGCTTGCGGCGGCGGTGCCGTACGCCTTGGAATAACTGCCGAAGCCGCCGCCCTGCACGAGGCCCGGAACCCCCACCGTGGTGCACCCGCCGCCCTGCACATAACGGCCCGCGCCGCCGATTACCGCCTGGTATAGATGGAGCCAGATGCACCCCGCGCCGGCCGACACGGCCGGGACTGGCGCGGCTTCGGAGCCCTGGGGCGTGAAACCGTCATGGACGGTGACGGCGTTCATGCGCCGGGTCCAGACGAGGAGGGAATCCGGTGCGTTGGACGTGCCGAGAAAGCTATGGCTCCCTCCCTTGACCACGAGGCGGAGATTGTGAGCGCGCGCAAAACGGATGGCGGCGGCGACATCGGCGGCGGTTTCGGCCGCCACCACATAGGCGCTGGGCGAGGATCGCCACGCGTCCAACCAGCCGGAGTTTTGCGTGAGGCCCGGCTGATCGCCGATGTAGAACGGATCGCTCAGGAGCTTGCGGACGGCCGGGTCTTTGAAATCGGGCAGAGCGACCGGCGACCAACGCCCGTCCACCGCCTCTTTGAGGCCCTCCCACTCGGCTTCGGTCGGCCAGCCGGGCATGCCGGGCCTAACCCGAGTGAGGGCGGCGGCCGTGCGCGCGGGCGGAACATGCAGCACGGTCGCCCCGGCCAGCGACAAGCCGGCGGCGAGGAAGCGGCGGCGTCTCATCGAAGTTTACTCCCGATTCCGAACGGTGCCGTCCTTTCTGGCCTATTTCGCTTGGAATGAGGAAATCATCCCCGCGCCTTTGGGGGTCGAGCGCATCGCGTCCGAGGAAATCATCCGATTTCGGCCCGCGATCCGCGATCATCGGCGCTGAGGCGTCAACCCCGGCTGGCGGTAATCGCTGACGGGAATGCGCGTTAGTCTAGCCGCGGTGATCCAGGGCCGCACCGGGTCAGCGAAGCTTTGCCCCATCGAAGTCCCGCGGCGACGGGTCAAGCTACCGCCGCAGGCGGCGACCGTCGGCGCTACTGCGGTCTGGGACGGATCTAAATCCGAGAGGGCGGCGCTCGCCGCCTTTGCCGCGAGGTCTACTGGTGCAGGTGGTAGAGGCGGGTTACGTTGTCGACGGTGATCTTCTGGCGCACGCTAGGCGAGATCGCCGCGAGGTTGCGATCCAGCACCTCATGTGAGTTGGGCCAGATGCAGTCCGGGTGCGGGTAGTCGGCGCCCCAGATGATGTTGTCCTCGCCGATCAGCGGGATGATCGGCTCCAGGAACTGGTCCTGCTGGTAAGTCACGTAGCCCTGGCGGCGGAAATAGTCGCTCGGCTTTAGTTTGAAGCCGAGGGCCCGCCCGCGATCGGCATATTCGGTGTCGAGCCGGTCGAACACATAGGGCAGCCACGTCACCCCCGACTCGCCGAGCACGAAGTTGAAGTCGGGGTACTTTTCGCAGCCGCCCGATGCCAAGAGCGAGACCAGCACTTCCATCGTGTCGAGCTGGAACAGCGCCGAGCGCACCAGTCGCCACTGCGTGAAATATTGCTTCTCCATCTCCGGCGTGTCGGGTGCGCGCAATGCCTTGAAGCCGGTCGAGTGGAACGAGATCGGGAAGCGGCACTCCGCCGCCGCTTCCCACAGCGGGTACCATTCGTGCGTGTAGAGCGGCGGAGACATGCGCTTGAAGGCGAGGTCGCCGCCGCGCAGACCCATCTTGGCGCAGCGCCGGACCTCGGCGGCGGCCTCGACCGGGTCAGTGTTGGGCACAATGGCGAGCGGGAATACGCGGTTCGAGTCGGCGCGCTTGGCGAAATCGGCCACCCAATCGTTGTAGACCCCGTCGGCCCAGGCGCGCAGCGGCGCGTCGCCGATCAGATCGTTGATCATCAGGCAGCCATAGACGACCTCGGCGGTGAGCCCGTCGCGGTCAAGATCGGCCAGCCGCAATTCCGGCGTCGTCGGCCGCGGTCTGGCGCCGGGGCGTGAGCTCCACTCGAAGCCGAGATCCTTCATCTCGTCGATATGACCGAACATCCCTCTCTGATAGGGGAGAAAGCCAGGCCCAATGCCGTTCCACATCCCCTTGTCCTGCGCCTCGACGAACCAGTGCAGCCCGTCATCCATCTCCTCGACACGCGGCGCCGATAGCTTCCACTTCTTGGGCGCCTCTGACGACCACAGGTCGGGCGGCAAATAAGTCAGGTCGATGTGGTTGTCGCCGGAGATCAGCTTGTCTTGCATGACGGGTCCCTCGGTGTTTTGCGCGTGATATATTGAACCATCGTATGATCGAGTCGCATCGTGCGCCACACAAATGAGCCAGCGCGTGAGTCTCGGCTGATTTGCGTTCAACCCCTGTGATGGCCCCGTTGTATCCCAATCACCTGACGACGCTACCCAAGGGTCTGTGCTGTGCGAATGACACTTAGGATACCCTCTTCAATAGTCCACGGATCAAGTTCCGCCGTGACGGTTCGGCCGGGAGTTGCGTGAGCTCGCATCAGGCGCGTGGTAAGGTTCCCGGGAGAGCCCCGCACTTTAGCGGGAATTGCGAAGAATGCGGCAGGCTCCATGTTCAAAAACGGGGAGGATTTCGATGTTTCCGGATAATGCCGCGCCGTTCATCGCCGCGCGCGATCTGTTGCTGCTGCGGCGCACCGACTATGAGGCGGCGGTGCGCGAGTTCCGCTGGCCGGTGATGGATCGGTTCAACTGGGCGATCGACTATTTCAACCATCTGCCGCCGGACCCGTTGGCGTTGTGGTGCGTCGGCGCGGTCGAGGAAAAGCTGAGTTTCGGCGAGCTACAGGCCCGCTCCAATCAGGTGGCCAACCACTTGCGCCGGTTGGGCGTGCGGCGCGGCGACCGTGTCATGCTGCTGCTGCCCAATGCGCGCCAATTGTGGGAGGCGATGCTGGCGCTGATGAAATTGGGCGCCGTCTTCAGCCCCTCACCGGCTCTGCTGACCGAAACCGAAATCAGGGACCGGTTCGAACGTGGGCGCATGCGGCATGCGATCGTCGATGCTGCACTCGTCGGACGGTTGGTGAATTTTCCGTCCGGCTTTACCCGAATTGCCGTCGGTGGCGCGCCCGGTTGGCACCGCTTCGAGGACGCCTATGACGCCCCGACGACGTTTCTCCCCGAGGGCGAGACGGACGCAAACGATCCACTCGTCCTGTATTTCACCTCAGGCACAACGGCTAAGCCGAAACTCGTTCTGCACAGCCATCAGAGCTATCCGGTCGGACTGCTGACCGCGATGTATGCCGGCGGGGTGCAGCCGGGCGATGTCTGTCTCGGCGTCGCGCCGCCCGGGTGGGCGGCGCATGTATGGGGCCTCTTCGCAACCTGGAGCACACCGGCCGCGATCGTCGCGAGGTCGCGGCCGCAATTCGACCCGAAGGAGTTGTTGGCCGATTTGGTCCGCTGCGGCGTCAGCGTATTTTCCGCCCCGCCTACTGTCTGGCGCCTGCTGATCCAGCAGGATATCGGCTCCCGGCCGGCGCGGCTGCGCGAGGTGCTCTCAGGTGGCGAGCCGCTCAACCCCGAGGTGATCGAGCATGTCGGCCGCGCCTGGGGTCTCGTCCTGCGTGACGTCTACGGGCAGACCGAGACGGCTCTGACGGTGGGCAATCCCCCTGGCCAGGCGATCGTGCCGGGTTCGATGGGCCGACCGATGCCCGGCTATGTCGTGACACTTCTCGACGAGAATGGAGAAGAGGCCGAGGAGGGTGAGGTCGCGATTGGGCTCGGACCCCGGCCGCTCGGGCTGTTACAGGGCTACCAGCAGGAGGACGGCTCGATCCTGCCGGTCGAGGGTCGGTATTACCGCACCGGCGATCTGGCTCGATCGGATTCGGGCGGGCGGCTCACTTTCATCGGCCGCGCCGATGACGTGTTCAAATCTTCCGACTACCGGCTCAGCCCCTTCGAGATCGAGAGCGCGTTCATCGAGCACGAGGCCGTAGCGGAGGTCGCGGTGGTGCCGTCCCCCGACCCGCAACGCCTCGTGGTGCCGAAGGCCTTCATCATGCTGGCCGCGGGCCACGCGCCGGACAGCGCGACGGCGTTCGACATTTTTGTGCAAATGCGCGAGCGCTTGGCGCCCTATAAGCGCGTGCGGCGTATCGAGTTTTGCGATTTACCCAAAACGATCTCGGGCAAGATCAGGCGCGCCGAACTGCGTCAGCAAGAAGCCACCCGTCGGGATCGCGGTGAGCGCGGCGCGGCGGAGTTCTGGGAAGAGGATTTTCCCGAGTTGGCGCGCCAGAAGGCGCCGGTCGGCTAACACGGAGCGAGGAATGTATACGCTGAACGGACGCGTCGGACTGGTCACGGGCGGCGGTTCTGGCATCGGGCGTGAAATCGCCCAGCGCCTCGCCCGCGAGGGCATGGCGGTCGCCGTGCTCGACCGCGACAGCGCCGCAGCCGAGGCGGTCGCAGTGGAGATCAGCGGGCTCGCGGTCACGGCCGACGTAACGGCGGAGGTGGAGGTGAGCCGTGCCGTTGATGCCGTCCTGGGGCGCTTCGATCAGATCGACCTGCTCGTCAACAATGCCGGCATCGCGTGGATGGGGCCGGCGCTGGAGATGCCGCTCGGGGCCTTGCAGTCGATGCTGCGGGTCAATGTCGAGGGTGTCTTCATCACCTGCCGCGCGGTACTGCCGCACATGATCGCGCGGCGCTCCGGCTCGGTCGTCAACCTTGCATCCTGGGCCGGCAAGACCGGCAACGCTTATTTTGCCGGCTACAGCGCCAGCAAGTTCGCCGTCATCGGCCTTACCCAGGCCTTGGCGCGCGAGATGGCGCCGCATGGTATTCGGGTCAACACGATCTGCCCGGGTATCGTCGTCGACACCGCAATGCGCACGGCGATCGAGGCGCAGCAGCGTCAGTACGGGCTTCCGACGACCGAGGAGCGGGCAAGCACGATCCCGGTCGGGCGCCTCTCGGTGCCCGACGACGTCGCGCGCATCGCGGCTTTTCTCGCTTCCGACGAATCCGCCTACATGACCGGTGAGTCGATCAACATCTCCGGCGGCCTCTTGATGGATTGAAAAACGCGCACAGCGCGATATTTATTAAATTGACAAAATCCCAGCTTCTGTAATATATTTTCACCGGGCGTTGAGCCCAATTACAAGGTGTCGATCATCAATATTTTGCTATATTAGCATATAAATAGCGGGAAACAGCGAATAACAGCGGGCGCTTTCGCTGTTATTTCGCTATCGGGGCTTTCGGCGGCCCAGGATTTCCGCGGCGAACGACGCCTCGCCCGCTGATAATTTCCGGGAAAAACAGCGAAAACAGCGGGAGGCATTAGCGAGGACAGCGCTCGCCCGGCCTTTCATCTGAGCCTCAGGGTCCGCGTTGGATGGGACGAGGCGGCCGTCCGTGGACATGGACATCCCGGCCGCCCGCTTCTTCGAGGATGCGGGTCGCCGTCAGCTCGCGTTCGGCATCCTCACAACGCGCCCACAGCAGCGCCGCTCCGGCGTGCAACGCCGCCTCGAAATCCTGCGCGTGTCGCGGGGCGGTATATTCGTCGAACAGTTCCTTCAGCGCGGCTCCGCCGAGGCCGGCGCCGACCAGCGCTGCCACGGTGGCGGCAATCGGTCCGCCGGACAGCAGGATGATGCCGGCGATGGTCAATGGCGCGAGGTATTTGATCTCGTCTGCGAGGCCCGCCGGCAGCAGTTTCGGCTCGCGCCCGCCCGGCTCGTGCGCCGCGGCCAGCGAATCGTGCGAGGCCAGAACTGAAAGATCAGCCGGATCAAAACCGGCGGCGAGCAGGTTCCCGACGGCGCGATGGAAATGCTCGCGGTCGGGAAACGAGGCGACCGCCTCGCGAATGACGGGAAAAGACGGCGAACTCGCGGTCATGCCGAACCCCTCTTTCGTGCCCCGGTGCTGTCTTATGCTACCGTCAAACATCGTGAAGCGCCCGCCCTCATTGCTCTTCCCCTGATGACCGAACATCCCCCTGCGGCCTCTCCGGTGATGGCCCAGTACCTGGAGATCAAACGGGCGAACCCGGGCTGCCTTTTGTTCTTCCGAATGGGGGATTTTTTCGAGCTGTTCTTCGACGACGCGGTTGCCGCCGCACAGGCGCTCGACATCGCGCTTACCAAACGCGGCCGGCACGACGGCGCCGACATTCCGATGTGCGGGGTCCCGGTGCATACCGCCGAAGCCTATCTCGCGCGCCTCATCCGTGCGGGCTTCAAGGTCGCGATCTGCGACCAGATGGAAGACCCTGCCGATGCGAAGCGGCGTGGCGCCAAGATGCTGCGGCGCGCGGTCACCCGCGTCGTGACCGCCGGCACCTTGACCGAGGAGGGTCTGCTCGACGCGCGGCGGCACAATTATCTCGCCGGGATCGCCGAGGCCGGCGGCGAGCTGGGGCTCGCCTGGCTCGACCTGTCGACCGGCGCCTTTGCACTGGCGCCGACCAGCGAGAGCGTGCTCGCCAGCGATCTCGCGCGCCTCGTGCCGGGCGAGATTTTGTTACCTGAACGCATGCTGACCCGCCCAAACCTGTTCGAGCTCTTCGCCGAGTGGAAGGCGGCGCTGACGCCGCTCCCCAACCCGCGCTTCGAAAGCGAAGCCGGGCGCCGCCGGCTTGAGAATTATTATGGCGTCAGCGCCCTCGATGGCTTCGGCGTTTTCGGCCGCGCTGAGCTCGCCGCTGGCGGCGCTCTCGTCGACTACGTAGCCTTGACGCAGCAAGGGCGGGCGCCGCATCTCGATCCGCCGCGCCGCGTCGCGCCCCATTCGGTGATGCAGATCGACGCCGCGACCCGCCGCAATCTCGAGCTGGCGACGACTCTCGCCGGCGAGCGCAGAGGCAGCCTGCTCGCCACGATCGATCGCACGGTGACCGCCGCTGGAGCGCGCCTCTTGTCCGACCATCTCTCGGCGCCGCTGACCGAACCGGCGGCGATTGCGGCGCGGCTGGACGCAGTGCAATTCTTTGTCGATGGTCCCGAGCTGCGCGCCGCGATGCGCGAGCGGTTGAAGCGCTGTCCCGACATCGAACGCGCGTTGACGCGCCTGACATTGGGGCGGGGCGGGCCACGCGATCTGGCTGCCTTGCGCCGGTCGCTCGACGAGAGCGCCGCACTCAACGAAATGCTCGCCAAGCAGGGCTTCGTTCCGCTCCCCGAGCAGCTCGCCGGAGCCCGCGAGGGGCTCGGCGAGCATACTGCCCTCGTCGAGCGCCTCGATCGCGCGCTCACCGACGAATTGCCGCTCTTCGCGCGCGACGGCGGGTTTATCGCGCCGGGCTATTCGGCGGAGCTCGACGAATGGCGTGAGCTGCGCGACGAGAGCCGCCGCATGATCGCGGCGCTACAGGCGCGCTATGCCGGCGAAAGCGGCGTCGCGGCGCTGAAGATCCGCCATAACAACGTCATCGGCTACTACATCGAGGTGTCGGCGGGCCATGCCGGCAAGCTCGGGCCGGAGTTCATTCACCGCCAAGCTATGGCGGGGGCGCAACGCTACACGACCGCCGAACTCGCCGATCTCGAAACCAAGATCGCCAGCGCCGCCGAGCGCGCATTGGCATTGGAGCTGCGGCTTTACGAGGACCTCGTCGGGGAGGTCATGGGCCGTCGCGTCGAGATCGCCGCGACGGCGACAGCGCTCGCTAGGCTCGATCTTGCCGCCGCGCTGGGCGAGCTCTCCGCTGAAGCGCAATGGGTGCGGCCTGTCGTCGAGGAGAGCACCGCCTTCGAGATCCGCGGTGGGTGCCACCCGACGGTCGAGGCGGCACTTGCGGCTTCCGGAGATGGCGGCGGGTTCGTCGCGAACGATTGCGTGTTGGCGGAGAACCGCATTTGGCTCGTGACCGGCCCGAACATGGCCGGCAAGAGCACCTTTCTGCGCCAGAACGCCCTGATCGCGATTCTCGCGCAAATGGGCTCCTATGTGCCGGCGCAGTTGGCAAGGATCGGTGTCGTCGATCGCCTGTTCAGCCGGGTGGGTGCCGCCGACGATCTGGCGCGCGGCCGCTCGACCTTCATGGTCGAGATGGTCGAGACCGCGGCGATCCTGAACCAGGCGGGACCGCGCTCCTTGGTCATTCTCGACGAGATCGGCCGCGGCACAGCTACCTTCGATGGCCTCTCGATCGCCTGGGCCGCGCTCGAACATCTGCACGAGGTCAATGGCTGCCGCACCCTCTTTGCGACGCACTATCACGAGCTGACCGCGCTCGCCGCGAAGCTGCCGGCGCTCGCCTGCCACACGATGCGGGTCAAGGAGTGGAAGGGCGATGTCGTCTTTCTGCACGAGGTCGGTCCCGGCACCGCCGACCGCTCCTACGGCGTCCATGTCGCCAAGCTCGCGGGCTTGCCCAAGAGCGTCACGGCGCGCGCCGAGGAGGTCCTGGGGGTGCTCGAAAAAGGCGAGCAGGGCGGCGCGCTGGCGCGGCTGGCCGACGATCTGCCGCTGTTCAGCGCCGCCCGCCGCCGCGCCGAGCCGCCACCGCGCGAATCCGCCGCCGAATGCATGCTGCGCGAAACCCGCCCCGACGAGCTGACCCCGCGCGAAGCGCTCGAGCTCATCTACCGGCTGAGGGCGCTGGTGCAGGAGTAACAAGGTTGACCCTCCACGCCGGGATCCTCGTCGGAGCCCACCGTGACCTGAGGTGAGGGAGTCTCGGCACGTGGCAGTTCGAACTGCATATCCCCACGCGGTGCGAGAGGGCAGGCGTCGCTGAACTCGGTTTCGAGAGCCGTTGCGCAGGCCTCGCCGTCGCCCTGCGCGCGACCAGCGCAACTATCCTTCCGATAGCGCGACCCGATAGATCTGAATAGGATTGGAAATATTCTTGAGGGCTTGCTTCCCCATGTCCTCAAAGGCGAGGTCGAGCCGGTCGCGCACCTGGTCGCGCACGAACCGGCTCACGCAGATGCCGCCGGGCTCAGCCATGGCTTCGAGGCGCGCGGCAATGTTGACGTCGTCGCCGAAAATGTCGCCCTCGTCGATGAGGATGTCCCCGAGATTGATGCCGATGCGAAATTCGATGCGCTTGTCGGTCGGCACACCGACATTGCGCTCGGCCATGGCCTCTTGCACCTCCGCAGCACAACGCACCGCGTCCACGACGCTAGCGAACTCCACCAGAGTTCCGTCGCCGTTGCTCCTGACGACGCGGCCACCGTGTGCGGCGATCTTGGGATCGGTAAACTCGTGCTGGATCTTCTTCAGCGCGGCGAGCGTGCCTTCTTCGTCGGCGCCCGTCAGCCGTGAGTAGCCTGCCACATCGGCGGCGAGGATTGCCGCCAGCCGGCGATCGCGGCTTGTGGTGTTCGCCTGCGCCAATCCGACCGGCCGCTCTGTGGGAATCAAGATCGAGAAACGCCCGTTCGAGCCACGCCGTGAACCGCTGCCCCGCAGGCCAAAACCCAATAATCAGGAACGCCACAATCAGATAAGCCAAGCCTTCGGCGAGTGCGTCATAGGCGACCGTCGGCGTCCCCCTCGGCGGTTGGAAGTAAACATCGCCAAGCACAAGACCCAGCCCCGTTGTGAGCGCCGCCGGGCCTCTGCCGAGAAAAAAGCATGCGACAAGAACTGCGGGGAGAAAGAATACGAAAGGCGCATTGTCGAGTAATAAGGGATCCAAAACGGCGCGGACGCTGAAGGCCAAGCCTCCTGCAGTGATGGAAAGAAAGTACCTCCGAGACCTCCGCATACCCCGGCCTTCCCTCGCTGGAGCCGCTGCCATACGCTATAAAGCCGGGCTTATAACGTCAATGCCGATTGACGGTGGCGCCCGCTCGGACGTCCGGCGGCAGCCCCGGAAGCTTCTCGCTATTTGAGCCTGGGCCATAGAGATGCCCGCGCCTATGATCAGGCCGGACGTCCGGCGACAGCAGCGTGTCAGTCTCTGAGCAGAGAGGGGTCGTGCAGGGTGGCGTCCTGACCGAGCACCGGGTCGGCGATCGCGTCTTCGAGGCTGCGGGCACCCTTCCACTCGCTCGCCGCGCGCACGTGGCCGTCACTGCCGATCTGGTCGATGCCCCAGTAGATCTCGAGCCGATGATTGTCCGGATCGCGGAATTCGACGGCGATCTGACAGCCGGCGCGGCGGCGGCCGGCGAAGTCGATCTGCGCGCCATGCCGGCGCAAATGGTCGTGCGCGCGCAGGACCTCGTCGAGCGTCGCGACCTCGAACGCGACATGGTTGAGATCGGTATTCGCCGCTGGCTCCGTCAGCGAGCCGGCAAGTGCGATGCCGTGATGATCGGTGTTGCAGCGCAGGAACACCATCCCGCCCGGGACCATCTCCTCGGGATAGACATCCGAAATCTCGAAGCCGAGCACCTCGGTATAAAACCGCGCTGAGCGTTCCACGTCGCGCACATTGAGCACGACATGGCCGATCTTGCCGATGCGAAAAGGGTGCCCGCGCGGACGCCGCAGGGTGTTCACCCGATCGGGATCGCACACTCCTCTCCCTCCAACCTTACGCGTAAATATCTGTGGCGAGATTACGGTTTCTTTATCACCACAGAGCCATAGTTCCGTCGAATTTTTATCACGCTGATCGGTCATAAGCATTTCGGCCGAGGGGGGCCGAAGGTGGCCGGGGGTGCTGTCATATGCGGGATTGGATTGCTGATTGGAAACGGTGGAGCCGCGCCGAACGCTGCGTTGCGATCGCGCTCGTTCTTTTGTCGCTGGCGATCCCGCTGGGTCTGCTGATCCGGCCGACATAATCGGCATTGGCCGAAAAGCCTTGATGGCGTCGGCCATTCCCCATAAAGGCTGGGCATCCGTAATGATGGTCCGAGGAAGCCGCCATGCCACGCCTGCCCGATCCTGGCGATCTCGAAGCGCTGAAGGCGTTCGACACGCCGACAATCTGCAACGCGCTGGAGCTCGTCGTGCCGGCGCGGCGGGCGATCGGCTTCACGCGAAGACCGCTGTTCGCCGCATTCCCGGGGCTCAAGCCGGTCGTCGCCTTTGCCCGCACCGCGATCATCCGCTCCCGGGAACCGCATCCGCGCAGCCGCGACGACGCCAAGGAGATGCGGCTCGGTTATTACGCGCATATCGCCGCCGAGCCGTTGCCGAGCATCGCCGTCATCCAGGATATCGATGCTCCCGATATCGGCTTTGGTGCGTTCTGGGGCGAGGTGCAGAGCCATATCCATAAGGGGCTCGGCTGCGCCGGCGTCATCACCGACGGCTCGGTCCGCGATCTCGATGCGATGGCGCCCGATTTTCTGGTTCTCGCCGGATCGGTCATGCCGTCGCATGCGCACGTCCATCTCGTCGATTACGCCGGCACGGTCAGCGTCGCCGGTATGGTCGTATCGCCGAACGACATCATCCACGCCGACCGCCACGGTGCGGTCGTCGTGCCGCCGGATGCAGTCAACGAGATTCCAGCTGCTGCAGCCCTGCTCGCGCGCCGCGAAAAGGTGATCATCGACGCCTCCAAGACCCCCGGCTTCTCGGTCGCGCGCCTGCGCCAAGCCTTTGACGAACAAGAGGACATTCATTAAGGGCGATAAGAGCGGTTTTGATCAGATCGGGGTGGATAATCCCGATCGGCTCCTCGACGGCATCCCTCGGGGCCGAGCCGCGCTCGCGTAGAGGCCGCGAACCGACTGAAATCGTGATCCCCGGCGCCGACACAGCGTGCCCCAGCACGGGTGACGGAGATGAAACGAATTTTCGAAGCTCTGCTTCTGGTCGGCCTGGTGTCGATCCTTTCGGGTTGCGCCGATGCGATCGACGTCCTCTGCCCTCCTGCTGGCCAGTGTCCGAACGTCCGCCCCGGGCATGGAGGTGGCTATTGATCGAAGTATGCACAAAAGAGCGACTGGATTGACCCGGTTTTGTCCGGCTTTCCCGGCTTAAACTGGGCTTGGAGCGCAGGCCTGCGCCGCATCGAGCAGGCGCGTGGACCGCCGGGCCGCCGTATGGCGCCGAAACCGTTCGGACGAGAATCCTTGTCTCCGGAGTCTCCTCCGGGTCTTAGTGATCCATCGAACCCCAAGGATGTAAGCTGCCATGGACCCGCAGGAAATCGCTATCCGCCTCGGATCCGCTCTGGTTTTCGGCTCGTTGATCGGCTTCGAGCGGCAGTGGCGGCAGCGCATGGCCGGACTTAGGACGAATGCTCTCGTGGCGATCGGCGCTGCCGGGTTTGTCGTCTTCTCGACGATGGTCTCGGGCGACGACAGCTCGAGCCGGGTCGCCGCCCAGATCGTTTCCGGCATCGGCTTTCTCGGCGCCGGGGTGATCCTTCGCGAAGGCCTCAATGTCCAGGGCCTCAACACTGCGGCGACACTCTGGTGCTCGGCCATGGTTGGAACATTTGCCGGGGCGGGCCAGATCGTCGCCGGTGCGCTTGGCGCCGTATTTGTGATCGGCACGAACCTGTTCCTGCGGCCGATTGTCCGGCTCATTAACAGGCAGCCGCTCACAGCAGTCGAGGTCGAGACCCACTATGCGGTCGAGATACGCTGCCGCGGTCAGGAAGAAGCGCATGTCCGCGCGCTCCTCCTGCAGGCCGCAGCGAGTGCCGGACTGGGCCTTCGCCGACTGACCAGTGAAAATCTCGAAGACTCACCGCAGGTTACGGTGAGCGCGTCTCTCGTATCCGCCGGCCGTCACGACGCAGCTCTGGAGCAGGTGATCGGCCGGATGAGCCTGGAACCGTTTGTCACGGCCGCTCATTGGCAGGTCGAGCACGCCCCGGTGGCATCACAGGATGCATAAAGGTTCAAAGCATACGAGCTGCGGCACGCGATCGTTGACGACGGCGAACTGAGGCGTGGCTCGTGGCCACGACGGCCAGATACGCCCGCAACACTGACGAAGAGGAAATTCTTACGTTTCTGTCTGAGCACTAGCGATACTCGGCGCCACAGTCGCCGATCACCCGCATCAGGTCGCGCGATCTTGCGAGCACCGCCTCGATCGCTGCAATGTCACCGGCATCGAGCTCGCAGCCGAAGGCGCGGGCATTGTCGGCGAGGTGGTCGCTGACGCCCAGGCGCGCGCCGATGATGACACCGGCCACTGCCGGGCGGTCCAATATGTAGCGCACCCCGACATTAGCGATACTCACCCGATGCTTGCCGGCGATTTCTTTAAGGGCGGCGAGGAGCTCCTGGAACAGCGCCCATCCGCCCCAGGCGTCGATCATATTCTTGTATTTCTGCAGCGAGGCGGTGACGAGGTCGGAGCGGCGTGGCTCGGGGCGCCCCAAATATTTTTCCGACAGCAACCCGCCCAATAGCGTGCCGTAAGCGAGCAATGTCATCCCGTGGTCGCGGCAGAACGAAGCCATTCGAACCTCGGGCCTGCGATCGATGACAGAGTACTGCACCTGGTTGGAGACGACGCGGATGCCGTGGTCGGCAATCACGCGCAGCCTCTCGGTGTCGAAATTGGTCAGCGCCAGATGGCGGATTTTGCCCTCGCCTTGCAGCTCGGCGAGATGGTCGAGGGCGTCGAGGTAACTCTCATTGGCGTAGTCCCACCAATGGAATTGCAACAGATCGAGGCATTCGACACCCATGCGCGCGAGTGAGATGCCGATCGCCTCTTCGACCGCGCGCCGCGTCATTCGCGCCGGACGCGGAACCCATTTTGTAAAGGCCTGGATCTCGGCGAGACGCGCCTCTCCGTAACGGGCGGCGAAGTGCCCGCGGAAGGTCCCGATAAAGTCCTCGGCGGACCCATAATGATCGGCGAGGTCCCAAGTCGTGAACCCGGTATCGTGGTAGGCGAACATCGCGTCGATCGCACGCGCGGGATCGATCGCGCCGTGCGCGCCGGAGACCTGCCACATCCCGTTCAATATTCGGCAGATCCCGAGATCGGCGGTGAATTGGCAGCGGCTCGATGTGGGTAACGTCATCTTCGACCTCCTGGATCAGAACCGGGCCTCGCCGTTCCGGAGTATACTGAAGCGCGCAGCGTTCAAGGAGCAAGCGCGAGCACTTGTAGGTGCCACTCATCAGGTGCTCGTCCTCGACCGCCCGTAAGAGGACAAGCCGGTCGAGGACGCGACGGCACGCAACTGGGCGCGCTCCGGTAGCCGTCTGCCTTAAGGGCGTCAGAGACGAAGCTCGAGGCATCGATGACGACAGTCAGAGGCGGCCCTCTGCTCTCGATTCGTCGAACTCGGCGTCGAATCCCTCGTTTGTTAGGCTATTTGCGCGCTCCGCGCTTGGCCATGGCGACCGCCTAGCCGTTTTTTCGACATTGTCGTCCCGACCGCGGTGACGCGGTCGAGGGAGCCAGGCTGCGACCGCGAGCTGGACGCCGAGGCGAGCTTCGATGGCGTGCGCAGGCTTGGGCCACCCGGTGGGTCGAGATTGGCTTTCCCGACAGCGAATCGCTAGGGCAGGGTATCCTTCCGGACAACATCGAGCGTTGCAAACTAAATTTAAGCCCGCCCTCGCGCTTGGTAAAACCCAGGACAAGGAATGTCGCCGGAACATATCGCCATTTAAACGCAATAGTTCTTTCACTTTACTGTAACAAGGGCCACGTAGCTTTTGTAACGATCCTGAGATATGAGGCGGCAGGCTTTGGTGACGGAAGCAGTTGCGAAGGAATTGTCCGCAGAACTTGATTTGGCGAGGTTACGGAAGGCCTATGCCCGCTGGGCCCCCGTGTACGATCTAGTCTTTGGTGCCGTCTTCGGTCGCGGTCGGCGGGCGGCGGTCGCCGCGGCAGAACAGGTCGGCGGACGGATACTGGGGGTCGGGGTTGGCACGGGCATCTCGCTTCCCTGCTACTCCCCCGAAATCGTATAATCGGGATTGATCTGTCAGAGGCGATGCTTCGCAAAGCGCAGCGCCGGGTCGCCGACCTTTCCCTCAACAACGTTGAAAAGCTGGAGGTGATGGATGCGCAACATCTGTCGTTCCCCGACGCTTCGTTCGACGTTGTCGTGGCTAATCACGTGATTTCGACCGTGCCGAACCCGGAGGCAGCGCTCGACGAGTGCGCCCGAATGCTCAGACCGGGCGGCGAGATAATCCTCCTCAGCCGCATTGGCGCAGATGCGGGCTTGCGGCACCTGGTCGAACGATTGCTGCAGCCGGTGGTTTGTCGGCTCGGATGGCGGGCGGAGTTTTCCTGGGCCCGATTTGCTCGCTGGGCCGAACGGCGATCAGATGTGTGCCTGATCGAGCGCCGGCTGATGCCGCCATTCGGCCATTTCTCGCTGCTCAGGTTTGCGAAATGCGAGCAAGGAGCGGAAGCGTGAGCAACGCAGTCCGACGCCGACGCGCCTGGCAGTGTGCGTAATTAATGTAGTCGCAGCGGCCGGGGATCCAAATATTTTCTGCTGAACCGTAGTTGTCAAAAGGGGGACCGTGCATGACTGGCTTTACGCAGACGCTGAAAGTTCAGCGCTGGGACGATCATCGGTATTACCACCATAGCCTCGTTAACCAATCCCTTCATTTATTCAGTGCGAGCAGTTTTGTCCTGACTTATTTCCTGCTGTTTTGGGATCCGGCAATAGCGGGCCTGATCGGATGGATCATCTCAATGACCAGCCGCCAGATCGGCCATTTCTTCTTTGAACCGAAGGGTTATGATAAAGTTAACGATGCCACTCACGAATACAAAGAAGAGGTTAAGGTCGGCTACAATCTCCGACGCAAGGCAGTTCTGCTTTCGATTTGGGCATTATCTCCACTGCCGCTATACTTCAAGCCGACGTTCTTTGGAATGATCCGTCCGTGGGAAAGCGCACTCGGGTTCGTTCATCAGATCGGAATGTGCTGGCTATTTATCGGGGTCGCCGGCGTTATTCTGCGGTCGATCCAATTATTCTTCATCAGGGACCTGCAGACCGGATTGGTTTGGGCGGTCAAGATCCTGACCGACCCGTTCCACGACATTAGACTTTATTACAAGGCGCCGTACCACTTGCTGCGCGGTGACATCGAGGACGGGGTGGCGCTCGGGCACAGCCACTGAGGCGGCGGAGGCGCGCCGCTCAGCGCGCCGCCCGGTGTAGCGAGAGCCGATGAGCGATCATCTCCCGGAGGATCCTACGCCTGATCTTTCGATTGCTGGCAAGCGGGCGCTCCCACCACCAACCGCCCCGCAGCATCGCTTGGGCGGCGGCAACGAAGCGATCGGCGACCGCCTGGTAATCGGCTTCAGTGTAATTGAGGCTGAAGATCAGTCTCCCGGTGCCCACCCAGCTCAGCGCCAGGCCTTCCGCCCGCAGGTAATATTGAAACATCCAATTGTAGGCGGAAGCCCGCGTGTAGGAGATCACCCAGATCGACGACAGATTGGCCACCTGCACCGGCAAGCCGGCGTCGCGCAGCCGGCAATTGAGCGATGCGGCGCGGCGATCCCAAATGTCGTCGAGGTCGCGGTAAAGCCCGCAGATCCCCGGCTCTTCGAGGCGCCGCAGGAATTCGTTCATCGCCGCCATGACATAGGGGTGCGAGTTGAACGTGCCGCGCGCGAAACAGATATCGGCAGGTCGATCCTCGCGGAACCGTTTCATCAGGTGCTTGCGGCCGCAAACGGCGCCGATCGGCAGACCGCCGCCGAGTGTCTTCCCGTAGGTGACGAGGTCGGCGCGGATGCCGAAATATTCCTGCGCGCCGCCTGGTGCGAGGCGGAAGCCGACAAAAACCTCATCGAAGATCAGCGCGATGCCGCGCTCGGTGCAGACCGCGCGGAGCTGCTTCAGCCAATCGGCATAAGCAGCGCGATCGAGATGCGCCGGCCGGGCGCTGTCGACCAATGTCGAATCGGCCGGCGCAGCGCTGTTAGGGTGCATCATCTGCACCGGGTTGACGAGCACGCAGGCGATGTCGTGCCGGTTGCGCAGTACGCGCAACGAGGCCTCCGACATGTCTCTCAAGGTATAGGTCTCGTGCGCCGGCACCGGATTGCCGACGCCCGGCTGCACATCGCCCCACCAGCCGTGATAGGCCCCGCAAAAGCGCACCAAATGGGAGCGCCTGGTATGGTACCGGGCGAGCCTGACCGCCTGCATAACGGCCTCAGTTCCAGACATGTGAAACGAAACCTCGTCCATGCCGGACAGGCGCACGAGGCGGGCAGCATTGTCGGCGACCAGCGGATGATAGGAACCCAATACCGGACCGAGCGCGTGCGCCCGCTCGATGCCCCGATCGATACAATCTTTGTAGAAATCGTAGCCGAACAGATTAACGCCGTAAGAACCTGTGAGATCGTAGAACGAATTCCCGTCGAGGTCGGTCGTCGTTACCCCAGACGACGATTGCAGAAAAGCGCCGACCGGCAAATGACGGCGCACGTGGCGGCTAAATTGAAACGGAACGCGATAGGTCTGAGTGAATCGCAGATCCGAGATCAGTTCCGTGGCCTCGGCCGTCAGCTGCAATGTCTCGAGAAAGCGGCTGCGGTAGAACTCCGCAAGCCGCGCGAAATCGGCGCGACGCTGGGCGACGACGATGTCCGGTGCCGCGTCGGCCTTAAAGATCTGTGCCTCGTCGTACTGATAGAACGGCACCAACGACGCCGCGAGGCGGGCAATGTGCGAATGCCCGCTGAGCGATCCGTGCTTTGCCTGCAAAAGCTCCAGGCGTGCCTTCAGGCCGACTGCAGACGCCACCAAACCCATGGCGCCGAGGCTGTAAGCGGCAGCACTAGCAATTGCCACCTGCATAGAGGCAATCCTTATTTGATGATTTTTACAAAGATATGACAATGCGTGGAGCATCCCCCCGAACCCTGCTTTGGGAGGATATCAGGTTTTTGCTGACCAACCACATTCCGCATCGGCTAGCGAATCGATTCTTTGGCTGGTTCAGCCATATCGAGGCGCCGTTGCTGGCGCGAGCGTCAATCGCGATCTGGCGGTTGTTTGCCGACCTCGACCTGAGCGAAGCGCGAATGGAGCATTTTCCGAGCTTGCATGCGTGTTTCACGCGAGAGCTCAAGCCCGGCGCCCGCCCGGTCGATCGCGACCCGCAGATCCTCACGAGCCCGTCTGACGGAGTCATCGGCGCCTGTGGACGGATCGATGGCAACGAGCTGATTCAAGTTAAGGGACTCCCATACACTTTGCAGGACTTGCTCATCGACCCACAGCTCGTCGACCTCTATCGTGATGGCCAATACGTTACATTGCGGCTTACGCCCAGCATGTACCACCGCTTCCATGCGCCGTACGACTGCACCGTCGACAGGGTCACATACATCTCCGGCGACACCTGGAACGTCAACCCGATCGCACTCAACCGCATCGCCAAGCTGTTCTGCAAGAACGAGCGCGCGGTCATTCGTACGATGCTCCACCCTTCTGGCATCGTGATTACCCTAGTGCCGGTAGCCGCGATTTTGGTCGCTAGCATCCGCCTGCATTTTCTCGACGTTTTGTTGAACATGCAGTACCGCGGAACAGCCGAGATTCCGAGCCGGGCCTCCTTCAGCAAAGGGCAGGAAATGGGATGGTTCCAGCACGGGTCGACCATCATCGTATTTGCACCGAAAGGCATTGCCCTTTGCGGCTCGGTGCAGGACGGAGCGGTCATCCGGATGGGAAGGCCGCTGATGCGCTTGCCGTCGTAAGCGGAGCAATGCGATGCGAATACTGATCGCGACAGACGCATGGTTGCCCCAGGTCAACGGCGTCGTCCGTAGCCTGGAGTCTCTCGCCCCCAATGCTCGCAAGCTGGGGGCCGAGATCGAGTTTCTGACGCCGGAAGGTTTTCCGTCCTTTCCGCTGCCGACTTACCCTAGTATTCGCTGCGGCATCCCCACTTCGCGGGAAATCGCGCGACGGATCGAGATGGCGGCCCCCGATGCGCTGCACATCGCGACGGAGGGGCCAATTGGGCTCGCCGTGCGGCGTTACTGTCTCGCGCGAAAGATGTTCTTCACGACCAGCTACATGACACGATTTCCGGAGTATGTCTCCGCACGGCTGCCGGTTCCCCAGTCATGGACCTACGCGCTGTTGCGGCGCTTCCATGCGGCCGCGGCGGTGACGATGGTATCGACCCGCTCCTTGATCGAAGAGCTCGGCAATCGCGGCTTTGCGCATCTAGCGATGTGGACCCGCGGCGTCGATACCGACCTCTTCCGGCCTGAACGCGCCGCGGCAATCGATCTGCCCCGCCCGATTTTCGTCAGTGTCGGCCGCCTCGCAGTGGAAAAAAATTTGTCCGCGTTTCTGGCGCTCAATCTGCCGGGTTCGAAGATCATCATCGGCGACGGGCCGCAGGCAGGCGAGCTGAAGCGTTGCTTTCCGAATGCCCATTTCATCGGTCAACTGGAGGGAGAGACCTTGGCGGCTCACCTTGGGGCGGCAGACGTGTTCGTGTTTCCCAGTCGAACCGATACATTTGGCGTCGTTCAGCTCGAAGCGTTGGCCTGCGGTGTTCCAGTGGCGGCGTACCCCGTTCCGGGACCACAGGACGTGATTGGTGGCAATCCCGTCGGAGTTCTCGACGAGGATCTCCGATTGGCCTGCCTCAAGGCTTTGAGGATTTCGCGCGCTGGTTGCCGTGCATATGCGCTTACCCAATCTTGGGAACAAAGCGCGTCCCAGTTTATCTCGAATTGCCGGCCGTGCCGCCGGTTGAGGACAGCATGAAGCTTCTTTGACGCCCAGGCAGGATCGATCGGAACTGCGGTAGCCCCGCGAAGGGTATCGCGTCACGCACATGGGGAAGGCTGGTGACCTAGGCGAGCGTGCGCGCCCGGTCGAGGCCGGGTTTAACAATTTTGAATGTGGTTGTCACCAAACGGTCATCGAGACGCCGAATAGTGCCTTTTGCCTCTTCCGTAGGCCCTGAACAACTTTGGGGGATTCCCGTATGCGCGTCTTTCGTGCCTTACTGTTGTCCACGGTGATCAGCAGCGTCTTGGTGAGCATCGACGCCAGCGCCGACCCCCCCGTGGCAATCGGCTATGTGAAGAAGAGCCTTGCCGAGGCCAGTATCGCGGGAGGGCCCTGGACCCTGCACCAGAAGCTTGGCAGAAATCCTCATGACGCTTCGGGCATTTTACCTCCGTCGGGGACCAAGACGCCCTTTAACCCGCCGACCACGCAATTTGGCACGCCTTATTCGGGTTATTGCGCGAACGGCCAGGTGCAGACTGCTCAGGGCTTTAACCCGATGCAGCCCTACTATTTTCCATTCGTGCGCCCGAACGACGGGCGGCTCCAAGGCTTCTTCGATTACCGCCCGCGCAACCAACAGGAGGCGGTCGTCGCGGCGATCTCGACCGACTTGGGCAAAAGCTGGTTTTTCCAAGGCGAGGCGCTGGGCCTGAACCCGTACTGCCCGGCGGATCCAACTGACCCGGACAACAACAACGTGATCGTCAGCGGCGTCAGCGTCCCCTACGGCTCGAACTCCGCCAACGCGGCCGATAACGGCCTTGGCCATCCCTTTGTGATGACGATCGGCGGCGCGCAGCTCCTCTATCAACTGAACCGAGCCAACAACCACATCGACTCCGATCAGCTCGTCGTGCACATGTTGAGGCCCAGAGAGACGCACCCGCTGGCCTCGCTTCCGGATCTGGGTTATCCGAGCCCGTTCGCACCTCCAGTGGGGAATTATCCGACGCTCGAACCCTCGGCCGAGGCAACGGTCGGCCTCCAGAACCCTGACGCGATTCTCGGCGCTGTGCGGATCGGCCACGGCGCCGCTATCGTCTATGTTGCAAAGCAGCTCAGCGCCTCGACGAGCGACAACTGCTCGCCGACGCCGAGCTGGGCGCTCACCAATATCGTCACCGGCAACCCGAGAAAGGCGAACACCGACGTCATCACGATCCGCGTCGCGACGACGACGGACGGCATCAATTTCAGCGGCGTCGGCCCGGCGAGCGGGTTGCAGGACCCGACCACTACCGCCTTCAACGGCATCCGCTGGCTCGGCAGCGGCAGTCTGATCGCACTGTCGAGCGGCCGGTACGGCCTGTTCTTCGGCGCCGGCAATTGCCTCGATAACGATTCGGACGGTTTCCACTTCATCGGCTATGCCGAGACGGTGAATGCCGTGTTCAGCCCGTCTGATCTGCAGAGCTGGACGGTCGTCAACGGGTTCGACAATCCGATCCTGTCGACCGATACGGTCACGGATCCAGGGCCTCCGGCCGTGAATTATCCGGCCAATCCGCCGCTGGTGAACATTACCGGGGCCAATGTGCTGACGCCGGCGCAGGTATCGCCGTGGGTCCCTCCTACCGTTAACGGCACGACTTACAACACGAACTTCTTCAGCGGCCGCGTCTATGACCCGCAAGCGATCGTGACCGATCGTTCGAGGGTGACGATTGTCTTCGCCGGCTACAATACGCCGCAGCCGAGCTCGAACCTCGGGGACTACCGCACGATCGGCCGTTTCCAGCTCCGGTTCCCGGACGACTACGTCGCTCGCCCCCATCATCTCGACGCCGACTGACGTTCCAAACGACAATGCAAGGGGCCGGAGATTGGATTCTCCGGCCCCTGCTCTCCGACTGGAGATCGATGCCCCCCTTTGCGCCACGCTCGAGAAAATTCGACCGGTTGTACCGGGATCAGAGCCCCAGGTCGGAAAGGCCTGGGTGATCGTCGGGCCGCCGCCCGAGCGGCCAGTGGTATTTCCGGTCGGCTACGTTGATCGGCAGATCATTGATCGAAGCCAAGCGCCGCTCCATCACGCCGGCCGCGTTGAATTCCCAGTTCTCGTTTCCGTACGAGCGGAACCAGTTGCCACTGTCGTCATGCCACTCGTAAGCGAACCGCACAGCGATGCGGTCGTCAGTAAAGGCCCACAGTTCCTTGATCAGGCGGTAATCAAGTTCCTTGTTCCATTTACGTGTGAGAAAGGCCACGATTTCAGCACGCCCATTGATGAATTCCGTCCGGTTTCGCCATCGGCTATCCTCGGTGTAAGCCAATGAAACCCGATGCGGATCGCGGCTGTTCCAGGCGTCTTCTGCCATCCGGATCTTGGTGATCGCGGTCTCGCGCGTGAACGGGGGGACGGGGGCAGCCATTGAAAACCTCCGTTACGAGCCACAAGCGGGCGAGCGTACACCGACGCCAAGCGCAAGTGCGAGCCCTGCGCCGATCGCGCGTCAATACCCCGCGTTTCGCGCGCCAGCCGGGCGAGCATAGATACAGCGGGGCACGGCGGAATCGGAAATCGCCACGCGCAGGGTCCCGGTACCGACCCCGGGCGGGTCGCGGTCATGCGCTGAACCCCGCACAGGTCAGGTAAAGGCCAAGGATCAGCGTTGCGCCCATGTACCAGTAAAAGAACTCTTCGTAACGCAAGGCGTCGACAACGCTGCTCACCGCAGCGGGCGACAGGGCGAGCAACCCGGCGCCTCGGATCGCCAATCCCCATCCCAAGAGAGTGATGACGACGGGCAGCGCACCGTCTGACCAGATGTTGTGGCCGATTATCATCGCCAGGCCGGCGGCGCGGCCGAGTACTTCGACGAACAGCAGAAGCGGCGGATTGCCGACGAGCGCCTTGATTATTGCGACGGTCGTTTGCTTGCGAGGCATCATCGCCAACGCCACGATATAGCCCGAGGAACTTTGCCAGGAATATGGTCAGCGGCGACATAGCGTCTCCAAGGTTCGCGCCGAGGCGTTTCAGACGTCGCGGTCTTTCACGCCCCTTCAGCGCTGGAAGGCAACATGATCCTGCTCTGAGTTCACGTCTCTGCCGTTGATGCACGTCAATTCAGCCAGCCCAAGGTCAGCCAGCCCAAGGTCAGCCAACCATGCCGCGACGCGTCGCGATTATTCAGGGCCACCCTGATCCCGCCGGAAATCGGTTCTGCCACGCGCTGGCCGATGCCTATGCCGAAGGGGCGGTTCTCGGTAGACATGAGGTTGCCCGTATCGAACCGGCGAAACTCGATTTCCCAATACTACGCACGCAGAGGGATTTCGAGACAGGGGACATTCCGGAGGTGCTGACGCCGGCGCGCGACGCAATCATCGCCGCACAGCACCTGCTCATCATTTTCCCCTTATGGCACGGCACGATGCCCGCGCGCGCTCCTCAAAGCCTTTATCGAACAAGTAATGCGGCCCGGGGTAGCTCTCGAATACCGCCGGGAGGGCTTCCCGCGAGCCCTGCTGACCGGGCGCTCGGCTCATCTCGTCGTGACGATGGGGATGCCGGCCCTGATCTATCGATGGTATTTCCGAGCGCACGGGGTGCGCGGAGTGGAGCGGAGCATTCTCAGATTTGCCGGCATGAGGCCGGTGCGAGAGACGCTTCTTGGGACGGTGCAGGCCGCGAGCGAAGCTCGGCGACGGGATTGGCTCGACCGGATAAAGGACCAGGGCAAGAAACTTCGGTGATCCGGTTTGCCTCGGTGATGCCGGCATCGCGATCGCTCATCGCCCGCTGCCATTCGGCGGCGCAGCGGACCGCGTCGACGACGCTCGGGAATTCCGCCAATATCGCGTCGCCGGTCGTCTTCACGATGCGGCCGGAATGCTCGCTGATCTTCGGGTCGACGAGCTCGCGGCGATACGTCTTCAGGCGCCCGTGCGTGGCTTCTCGTCCGCCCCCATCAGGCGCGAATACCCCGCCACATCGGCGGCCCGGATCCCGGGCTTTCGCCGGGACGAGGACAGCGCGGGTCGGCGTTTGAGCAGATTGCTCAGATAGCGACCGACCGCTTCAGGCCGGGTTGGGTTCTCGAGCGCCTTGGCGGCCCTGGCTTCGAGCGGGATCGTTGAATTCGATCTACCCAGCGGATATTGAGGGAACAAGGACGCAGGCCGACTTTGATGCGCCCGGCCAAGTAGCTGTATCGCGCCAGGGGGCTGTAATGACCCGCACGCACTTCGCCGAAGGGCAAATCCTCTTTAGAGAAGGAGACCCGCCTGACTGTGTTTTTCGCCTACTCAGCGGTGCCGTCGACATCCTCCGGGAACTCGACGGCGATCCCATCCTTCTCGGCACGGTTGGCGCGGGGCAGTTTATCGGCGAAATGGGCGTCGTCGAGAACCAGCCCCGAAATGCGACGGCTCAAGCCGCCAACGAGGTCGAAGTCGAAATCCTCACGCCGACCGAGTTCTTCGATCAGATCGCTCACTCGCCACCGGCTGCGCGCGAGTTAATCCGGCGCCTCAGTCAGCGGCTGCGCGAGGCCGACGACCGCATTGTCAACGACGAGCAGCGAAGCGGCAGAACCCACGAAAACTGGGAGGACGCAGAAAGTCAACTGCCGGCACCGCTAACCTATCATGCCTATCTCGCCGCCAAGGATCCATGGCTGCAGCGTCAATTGCACACTCCGCTGGGGCTCGACGATCGGCCGTTCGTTGTAGGCCGGCGGCCGATTGCAGGAGAAGAGCTGCCGCCATGGCAGCCAGATCTCCTGCTTGATGACACCGCCCCGTTCAGGCTATCGCGCAACCATTTTATGGTTGAGAAACGCGATAGCTGTTATCATGTGCGCGACCTCTGGAGCACGCTTGGCACGATCGTCAACGGTGAGCCCATCGGCGACCATTTCCGCACCGATGACGCGCTGCTGCGGGCCGGAGAGAATGAAGTAATTGCCGGCGGCGTGGATTCCCCGTTCGTCTTTTCCATTTCTGTACTTTGACGACCGGTGCCGCTGGGCGTAGGTGCCCGGCGAACGCCACTTTTGCGCTGTTGGGTTGTGCTCCCGGCGACCGGCGGACTGTCGGGCCATTGATCGGAACATATGGTGAACCCATATAAGCTGGCTCCGTTTGCCCGCAGGCCACTGATGCCGGAAAATCGTCGCCGATCCAACTTCGCCAGCCTGTTACCACCTCTTTTTTTGGCCTCGGATTCGTGAAATATCAACACCTTGGTCCTGATTTCTTTTTGCCTCGCGCGCGCGACCGGGCTCCGAAACGAATGACGGATTGGTCGCTGAAAGGGTCGAGAACGACGCCGGCTAGTGGGTGCAATGCTCACGGTTGATCCCGCCCCCGGAATGACGGGCCTGGCGGCGCTCTATCACATTGGGATCACCCTATCGAGCGTAACCACAACTTTCACGGGAATTAGCTGCTGATTCGCTGCAGATTGCACAAAGCATAGTATGCGACTCGATCTATGATTGCAGCGAGAGCGAAACACACGTGCGAGGCCAACAATATCTTCTTCCCATTATGAGATGGGGGCCGGCGCCTGCGGCACCGTCTGCCAGAATTCGGGGTCGTGGCCGAAGAAGATGCGCGCCCCGCCTCGTTCCAGCGCCTCCAGCCGGTCGAGCGAGGTCAGCATCGCTTCGCGGTCATGCACATACCGCGGCAAGCGGCGCTCGCGCAAAGTCCGGCAGAAATAGCAGGCGTCTGCCGCGAGCACGACCTCGCCGCCCTCGAGCCGCAGCCGCAGCGACTGGTGCCCCGGCGTGTGCCCGTGCGTCGGCAGGCACACGACGGAGCCGTCGCCGAACACATCGTGCTCGCCATCGACGAGGCGCAAGTTATGGCCGAGGTCGAAATCGCGCGGGTTGTAGCCGTGCCGCGCGGCAGTGTCGGGGGCCATGCCGGCCTCCCATTCGCGGCGCTGCACCAGCATTGTCGCGTTGGGGATCAGCGCGTTGCCGCCGACATGATCGAAATGGAAATGCGAGTTGATGACGAGGTCGATCTTGGCGGGATCGCGGTCGATCGCTTCCAGCCGTGCGCTGACCTCCTTACCGGGCTTGAAGTCGATACGGAACAGCCCGGCGAGCCGCGTGCCGAGCCGCCCAGCGGGGTCGTGCTGGCAATCGGGGTGCAGCCCGGTGTCGAACAGCGCGCGGCCCTTGGGATGTTCGATCAGAAAAACCGGGACGGGCATGGTGATGTCGCCCTCGCCGCCGTCCATCAGCCGGGCGAATTCGCCGGTTACCGTGCCGCAAGTGAAGGCGTAGAGCTTGATCGTCATCGGCGTCTTCCAGAAGCTCGTCCCGTTTCATTCTGGCGTGATCCGGGGAAAAACACGACAATGACTACAACGGCCCCGTACCTAGGGATGATACAAGCCTCTGTCGAGGCGCTTGGGGAAACGCCATGACCGCCGACGCCCCAATCCAGCCTGCACTCCGCGCCCGGCCCTCGCTGACGAAGGTCATCGTCGCCGCCTCGATCGGCAACGCGATGGAATGGTTCGATTTTCTCGTCTACGGCTATTTTGCGGTCACGATCGCAAAGGTGTTCTTCCCGAGCGAGAACGAGACCGCATCGTTGCTGGCGGCTCTCGCCGCTTTTGGCGCGGCTTATGTCGTGCGCCCGATCGGCGCGATCTTCATCGGCGCCTATACCGATCGCGCCGGCCGCCGGGCCGGGCTCACCCTCTCGATCCTGCTGATGGTCATCGGCACGACGATGACGGCGCTGACCCCGGGTTACGCGACGATCGGGGTCGCGGCGCCGATCTTGATCCTTGTCGCGCGCCTGACGCAGGGGTTTTCCGTTGGCGGCGAGTTCGGCAGTGCGGTCACCTTTCTTGCCGAACAGACCGCCTCGCGCAAAGGCTTTGTCGCGAGCTGGCAATGGGCCAGCACCGGCATCACGAACTTCCTGGCGTCGGCTTTCGGGCTCGCGCTGTCGAGCATCCTGTCGCCGGAGCAGCTCGGCGAATGGGGCTGGCGGGTGCCGTTCCTGTTCGGGATCCTGGTTGGCCCGGTCGGGCTCTATATCCGCCGCCGGCTCGACGAGACGCCGGAATATGTCGAGATCGAACCGACCCGCACGCCGGTGCGCGACTTGTTGCGCGCCCATCCGATCGAGGTACTCCTGGCGATCGGCGTCTCGGCGGTCTCGAACAGCTCGGCGTACATCATCCTCTACATCCCGACCTATGCGATGAAGGAGTTGCGCCTGCCGCCGGCGACCGGCTTCACCGCGACCCTCGTCGGCGCCATCATTCTCGGCGTCGCCTCGCCATTCGCCGGACATCTCTCCGACAAATTCGGACGCGGCGGTATCCTGACCGGAACGGCCTGGCTCTTTTTCCTCACCACCTGGCCGCTCTTTTTCCTGATGGTCGCTTTTCCGTCGCTCGCGACCGCAATCTTTGCCGCCAGCTGGCTCAGTCTGGTCAAGGCCGGCTTTAGCGGGGTGCTGCCGTCGCAGCTCGCCGAGCTCTTTCCGACTGCCGTCCGCGGCATCGGCGTGTCGTTGAGCTTCGCCATCGCGGTGACGATCTTCGGCGGCTTCACCCCCTTTGTCGCGACCTGGCTCATCGCGGTGACCGGCAACAGCCTGTCGCCCAGCTTCTACATAATGCTCACCGCGGCGATCAGCATCGTCGGTCTCGTCTTTGTCGGGCGCCGCCGCTATCCGCGGTTATTTGCGGCCTCAACGATATAGGGAGGCATGCGATGCAGATCATCGACGCGCAAGTCCACCTCTGGGGAAGCGGCTTGCCGAGCAACCTTTCGCATCGGCAGGTGACGCATTTCACCTCCGAGGAGGCCATCGAGCTGATGGACGAAGGCGGCGTCGACGCCGCCGTTATTCACCCACCGGGTTGGGACCCGAATTCACACGACATGGCGTTTGCTGCGGTTCGCAACTACCCCGGCCGCTTCGCGATCATGGGCTCGGTGCCGCTCGACCAGCCGGAATCCCGCGCACGCATCGCGAGCTGGCGGGAGCAGCTAGGCATGCTCGGTCTGCGCTACGGGTTTCTCAATGATCCTGCGCGGCGCTGGCTGCACGACGGGACGCTCGAATGGCTTTGGACGGCGGCCGAAAATGCCGGTGTTCCAATCGCGGCACTGGCGACGGATTCGCTGGCCGAACTCTGCCGCATCGCGGAGCGGCACCCGGGACTTCGCCTGACGATCGATCACCTGGGCGGCAGAGGCGGCACGACAACGCAGAAAGACGCTGCGGCAATGACGCATATCCCGGACCTTGTGGCATTGGCGAAATTGCCTAATGTGGCGGTCAAGGCGACCGGCGTGCCGCACTATTCCAGCGAGGCCTACCCGTTTCCGGCGCTGCACACTTATCTGCAACAGATCTACGATGCGTTCGGCCCCAACGCATGTTTGGGGCACCGACATCACCAAGATGCGCTGCTCGTGGCGCCAATGCGTGACGATGTTCACCGAGGAACTGCCGTGGCTCAAGGGCCGCGACCTGGAGCTGGTGATGGGCGACGCCCTCTGCGCCTGGTGGGGCTGGAATCGGGCAGTCTGAACGCTTCAAATAAACTGTAGGGCGGATGCGCGAAAGCGCAACCCGCCGTCGGGACTAGCGGCGTGCGCTGCCCTTCTCCGCCCTCCGATCTGCAGGCATTGAACAAGAGGAGATTGCGTAATGAAAACCAATGCAAAAGGCAAACAGGTGTGCGTCGTTATCGGCGCCACGTCAAAGTGGCAGTCCGATGGCCGCAATACGTTGCTGGCGCACGGCCATGCCGTCGATGACAGCGACGTGGAAATCGGCGTGCGCTGGGGCGTGGGCGGCGCGATCGCGCAGAAATTCGCGCAGGAGGGCTTCTTCACCGTCCTCACCACGCGCAGCGAGAACAATGCCATGCCACTGGCGGCCGCGATCCGCGAGCAGGGCGGCGATTGCATGATTGTCGAATTGGATCTCGTCTCGCAGGATTCGATCTGGAGCGCCTTTGCGACGATCAGACGCGAGGCCGGCGATCCCGAGGTGCTGATCTACAACGCCGGCTATCTCGAAGGCCGCGACCTTCCGGCCGACAAGGAATTGCTCGAGTACGTCCCGGTCGAAATCCTCGACACCGGGCTCCACGTCTCGGCGCGCGGGCCGTTTCTCGTGGCTCAGGAAGTGCTGCCGGCGATGCGCAAGAACGGCCGCGGCTCGTTCTTTTTCTCGAACAATTCGAGCTCGTTACGCGGCAAGAAGCGCATGACCGGACAGTCTCTCTACTATCCCCGGGTCCTGATGCGCACTTTGGCGCAGGTCTTGACCGAGGAATATTCGGAACACGGCGTGCACGTCGCCAACATCGTCATCGACGGTTCGATCGACTCGCCGGGCAGCCGCAAGCTGCCGCGCAACCAGAACCGGCGCGACCTGATCATCAACCCGGTGAAGATCGCGGAGGCCTACTGGTATCTGCACACGCAGGACCGCTCGTGCTGGACGCACGAACTGCAGCTGACGCCGCTTGCCGCCAGGCCGAGCTACTAATCGCGTTCAACACGGCGAGCCAAGCGAGGGCGCGAACGAAGCCGAGGCCGAAGCCGGCGTCTGGCACCCTGCGGTAGCGGCGCACATCGTCCCCCCCTGACCCTCGCCCCGATTACGGGGGAGGGAATCAGAGAGAGCTTGCCAACGGAGGTCGGAGTGAAGCCCGTTCTAAATTAGGGCGAGGCATGGCCCATGAAGATTTGCGGGATCGGCTGGCCCCAGGGACCGCCGGTGCCTTCGCCGCGCTCCAGAAGATTGGGCGGGGTATGGGCGTTGAGCACGTCGGTATCGGCCCAGTGTTCGTGCACACGGCCCCACGGATCGGCCCAGTAATCGAACAGCTGGCTGCCGATCAGGTGGCGGCCGATGCCCCACATGTGCTGATAGCCCTTCTTCTCCAGGTGCTCATGGCCGACCATCACGTCGTCGATATCGGCGGCCTCGAACGACAGATGGTTGAGCCCGCTCTTGTCGCCGCGAATGCAGAAGAACGCGTGGTGGTCGACATAGCCGTCGCCGCGGTCCAGCCGATTAAACGAGCCGACAATGTTGCTCTTCTCGCCGGCATAGAACTCGTCCGAGCAGCGGAAGCCGAGCATCTCGCGGTACCAGCCGAGCGTCTTGTCGAAATTCTTTGTCATGACCACGAAATGGCCAAACCGCTTGATGTGCGATGGGCCCTGCTTGATACGGAACAGCTCGCCTTTGCGGCGGTATTTGTTGTCACCGGAATTGACCGCAGGCCGCGGCACTTCGATCGGGTCGAGCAACGTCATGCCATGGATGACCTCGACCTGATACCCGTCGGGATCGGTCAGCCGGACCCGCTTGCCGCCGCCGGGCTCGTCGATGTCTTCGATTGGCGAGGTCCCCTCGACCCGGGAAATGCGATCGAGGTCCTCCATGCTCGCGGCATGCACGGCGATGCCGACATAGCTCGGCTCGCCCAGTTCGGTGACATGGATGTGGTGCGGCGCATCGCTGCCGCGCATATAAAGGGCCGTCTTGGTCCGATCGGCACGGACCATGCCGAAATCGGTGAGAAACTCTTCCTGTTTGTCGAGATCGGGCGACCGCAGGCGCCCGTAAGCGAGATCGAAGGCTTTGATCACAGGCATGACAACCTCCCAGCAACAAAGCAGTGCTGCGATCTTAGAACATTTCACCGATCCGAGCGAATCCCACATGCCGTTTTCCGGGCCTGCCGGATAACCGGCCTCGTCCCCGATGAACAATACCATCCTCAGCCTGTTGAGCCGGGAGCGCCTGGACGAGCACTACCGATCCGGGTTTTGGCAGCACGACACGATCTACTCTCTGCTCACGCAGCACGCTAGCTGCTCGCCCGACCGCTTTGCTTTGCGCGATCGCACCCGCCGGCTGACCTATGGCGGGCTCCTCGCTGCTGTCGATGCGTTCGCGGCCGACCTTGCCGGCCGCGGCCTGCACCCCGGCCAGCGCGTTTCGGTGTGGCTGCCGAGCAGCATCGAGACCGCCGTCGCGCTGCTGGCCTGCTCCCGCAACGGCTATGTCTGTTGCCCTTCATTGCATCGCGAATACACCGTAGCCGAAGTGTCGGCGCTGCTCGAGCGCACCCGGTCCTCAGTGCTGTTGGCCCAGCCGGGGTATGGCGCGGATGCCGACCGGCAAGACATTTTCTCCAGGGCCCGGAAGCTGTCGTTCTTGCACGATGTGTATCGCTGCGAAGCCGGCCAGCCGTTAGCGCGCGGGGAGGAACGCGAGCGAGCCGGACCGCCGAACGAGGACCCCGATCGGGTGATGTATCTGGCCTTCACCTCCGGGACCACCGGCGTGCCAAAAGGGGTGATGCACAGCGACAACACGCTATTGGCCAATGCACGGGCAGTCGCTGTTGATTGGCGACTGGGACCGGATTCGGTGATCTACAGTCTTAGCCCGCTCAGCCACAATCTCGGCATCGGAGCGCTCGTCACCGCCATGGCGATCGGTGCCGAGCTGGTGGTTCACGATCCCCCGAAGGGCGAAAGTTTATTGGATCGCCTCTTGGAAACCCGCGCGACTTATCTCGTCGGCGTACCGACCCACGCCATCGACCTGCTCGCCGAGCTGCGCGCTCGCAATTCTCCTGCTGCGCTGGCGGTCAAGGGCTTTCGCATTTCGGGTGCCGCTGTTGCCGGCGAGGTCATCGCCGAGCTGATGCGACATGGGATCCTTCCGCAAAGCGGTTACGGTATGACCGAGACCTGTTCGCATCAATACACGCTGCCTGAAGACGATCCCCGCCGGATCGTCGAGACGGTCGGGCGCTGCTGTTCCGGCTTCGAGATCAAGATCTGGCGCGAGGACGAACCCGATGTCGAGGCGTCGCCCGGCGAAATCGGTCAGATCGGCAGCCGCGGCGCGAGCTTGATGCTTGGGTATTTCGACGATCAGATCGCGACCGAGCAAGCGTTCAACCGCCACGGATGGTTCATGACCGGCGATCTCGGCTGGGTCGACGACAAGGGATGTCTGCGCCTCTGCGGCCGGCTCAAGGATGTAATCAATCGCGGCGGCAGGAAGATCTATCCGGCCCGGATCGAGGCGTTGGCGCTGTGCCATCCTGCGGTCGAGCGCGCGGCAGCCTTTCCGGTCAAGGATGGGCGGCTCGGCGAGAAGGTCTGCCTCGCCATTGTATGCCGCCCCTCTGTGGCGCCGGGCGGCGAGGCGATCCTAACGCACCTGAATGCCGCCGGGCTGTCGAAATTCGATATGCCCGAATATCTACTGGAACTCGCCCACATGAAGCTGACCGCGACCGGGAAGGTCATAAAGCGCGACTTGGTCGAAGGGGTTCAACAGGCGCGCCTGCTCCCGGTCCCGGTGCGCTGGCGCGGGGACAATTGATGCGCGCCGTCGTGGTTCGCGAATTCGGGCCGATCGAGGCTGCCTCCCTGGCCGAAGTGCCGGTACCGGTCGCCGGCTCCAGCGAGCTGTTGGTCGCGATCCATGCAGCTCCGGTAAACTACGCCGACCTTCTGGTCATCGCTGGCCGCTACCAGACCCGGCCGCAACTTCCGTTTATTCCCGGAAAGGGTGTGGCCGGAACAGTCGCGGCAGTGGGGGACGCAGTAACCCGCTTCCGTGTCGGCGATCGCGTATTCGCCTGGGTCGAAGAAGGAGGCTATGCCGAAGCCGTCGCGGCGCCCGAACGGCTGTGCTATCGCCTGCCCGCGGCGATGCCGTTCGTCGACGCCGCAGCGTTGGGGCTGGATTACGCTACCGCTTGGTTCGCGTTACATGACCGCGCGCGATTTCGGGCAGGCGATACTGTGCTCGTGCTCGGCGCTTCGGGGGCGGTCGGCTTTGCCGCCGTCCAGCTCGCCAAAGCACTTGGCGCCAGGGTGCTCGCTGGGATCGCCACCCCCGAGAAAGTCGATCTGGCGCATCTGGCCGGGGCGGACGCGGTGATCGAGCTTTGGCGCCCCGATCTCCGCGACAGCCTGCGTGCGCAGGTACGCGAAGCAACCGGCGGCGAAGGAGCGGACATCATCCTCGATCCGGTCGGCGGCGAGGTGTTCAAGGCGGCATTGCGCGCACTCGCCTGGCGTGGCCGGATGGTGGTGATTGGCTTCGCCGGCGGGCAGATCATCCCGAAGGTCAGAGCAAACTACCTGCTGGTGAAGAATATCGAAGTCAGCGGTCTGCAGGTCAGTGATTACAAGAAGCGGGCGCCCGACGAGGTCGTCCAATGCTTCGAAGAGCTGTTCACTCTCTACGAAGCCGGCAAACTCTCGCCTTTTGTAATGGCCACCTATCCGCTCGAGCGCTTTGCCGAGGGCTTGCGGCAGGTGCGCGACCGCACGGTGCGCCGCAAGATCGTCTTGACGCCGCGACTGTAAGGAAGGGAGGGACCCCGATGAGCGCGTTCGACGAATATCGGAACAAGTACCAGTCAGCACGCATGGAGCGCCGCAACGGCATCCTAGTGGTGACGCTGCATACCGACGGCCAGTCGCTGCGTTGGGGGTTTCTGCCGCATGGCGAGCTGCCGGAGCTGTTCCACGAGATCGGCGCCGACCGCGACAACCGCGTCGTCATATTGACCGGGACGGGTGCGGAGTTTGCCGGGCCACGCGCGACCCCGGGGACCTCCTCCTTCCCGGCCCGCCCGACCATCGAGCGGATCGACCGCATCCATTGGGAAGGCCGGCACCTGCTGATGAACCTCTTGAACATCGAGGTGCCAATGATCAGCGCGATCAATGGTCCTGCCTGGCGCCATTCGGAAATCCCGCTGCTCTGCGATATTGTTATTGCTGCCGACACCGCGCAGTTCCAGGACTCCGCGCACTTCAATTCGGAGGTGGTGCCGGGCGACGGCATGCACATCGTCTATCCGCTGCTGTTGGGGATCAACCGCGGCCGCTACTTCTTGATGACCGGCCAGACGTTGGACGCCGCGGAGGCGTTGCGGCTGGGCCTCGTCGCCGAAGTATTGTCGGCTGATAAAGTATTGGCGCGCGCCTGGGAGCTCGCCGAGGACCTGACCCGCAAACCGACTTTGCTGCTGCGCTACACGAGGTTACTGTTCACCGAATATCTGCGGCGGCAGATGCACGAACTGCTGGGCTACGGACTCGCGATGGAGAGCCTCGCCCTATTCGAGAAGCCGGAAGCGCCACCCCCTCCCTAACCCTCCCCCGTTCACGGGTTCACGGGGTAGGGAAGGGTGGGGATCACCGAAGCTCTCGATTTGGCTTCTCCGGCCCCAATTGGACGGCAGGCTTCGAGAGCTGCGAGCTCTCGGGACAATCGGGACGAAGCATTGGCCCGCGACGCTCTGCGGGTACATGGCAATCGTCGACCCGTTGGGCGTCCGACGCCTTGTCCGACAAGCGCTCCTTCAGGGTCTGCCCCTCCTCGGCCATTGCGAGCGGCACCCAGACGACAACGGCGCAGCCCAGGGCCAATAGGCGTCGCATTGGTCAAAGCGCCTTGCGGAAGGTCAGATTGACCCGGCGGCGGCCGGTCAGCGGGTGCTCGCCTTCGGCGAGCGGCGCGATCCCATGATACACGAGGCGCAGCGGGCCGCCCCACACGACGACATCACCGCTCTCGAGCGCAATGCGCCGGGGCCGGTCGCCGCGCTGATGACCACCGAACAGAAACATCGCCGGCAATCCGAGCGATACCGACACGATCGGCGCCGTCATATCGCGCTCGTTCTCGTCACGGTGCAATGACAACCGTGTCCCGGGTTCATACAAATTCATCAGGCACGCATCGGGCTCGAAGCCGGGATATCCGGCAGCGTCGGCGGCGTTGGCGGCAAGCCGTCGAAATAACGCAGGAATCGGGGGCCATGGACGACCGGTTATCGGGTCGTCCGGTGCGTAGCGATACCCTTTGCGATCCGTCATCCAGCCGGCGCGGCCGCAGTTGGTCATCGCCACAGACATCCGAAAGCCGCCCGGCGTTACCATATTGCGAAACGGCGCCACGGCCGCGATTTCGTCTACTGCTGCGATCAGCAGCGCCGCTAGCTCGCGGGCGAACCCCGGCAACACCACGCCGCCCTCGCCAAGCGACAGCGCGCTCTCATCGAGCAGGTCGCCGACCGCTGCGAAGGAAATCCGCGTCACCTCGGCGGAATTCCCCGCACTGCCGTCGTGTCCTGGCGCGCGTTCACCTACCCGCAGGCGACGGCGTAGACGTCGCGCACCCCTTCGGGCAGCCGCCACTCGTTCCAGGTACGCCCGCCGTCTTGAGTTCCGAACACTTGGCCGAAACGCGACGCGCCATAGACCTGGTTCGGGTCACGCGGATGCACCGTTACCGCCATCATCGTCGCCTCGGCCTTGATGTGGTGGTCAAAGCGCTTCCAGCTCTGGCCGATATCGTCGCTGCGGTAGATCGACCCGTCGGTGCTGCGCGCCGCCGGGCTCAGGCACGCATACATGACCTTCGGATCATGTGGCGAGACGCGAATGTCGCGGCCATAGGTCAACGGCGAGAAACGGCTGATCTCCATGTCCTGCCAGTGCTCGCCGCGGTCGTTACTGCGGAAGAGGCCCATGCGGTTGGCAAGGAACACAGTTCCCGGCGCCGCCGCGCTGACCGCCAGCGCATGGCCGTCGAGCATGCCCTCGATCTCGGTCTGGCTGCCGATCCGGCTGCGGTATTTCGGCTCCTCGCAAAAGCGGATCAGATCTGCCGTACAGTCCTCCCAGCTCTCGCCGCCATTGCGGCTGCGCATCGTGCCGTTTGCCTCCAGCGTCGCGTAGACATCATTAGGCGAGTTGGGATCGACATCGAGCCGCATGACCCGGCAGGCGAACCCCATGATCACCCGGTCCGGGAGCCCAGGATCCGCGGTTTTGCGCCACGTGTCGCCGCCATCTTCGCTGCGATAGACCCCGGGAGGCGACGCACCGGCATAGATGATGCGCGGGTTCTCGGGATGAACGCAGACCGACCAGATGTCGGCTTCATCTGGCAGACGCAGCCGCTCCCAGCCGTTGCCGCGATTGGTGCTGCGGTAGGCACCCTTCGTGCTGCCGACGTAGATCACATCGGGGTTTTCCGGATGAACCGTGATCGCGTGGACATCGGCCTCGTCCGGAAAACCATTGGTCAGATGCTCCCATCGGCTATCGCCGGCAGTTTGGCGGAATACACCGCCCATTGTTGCCCCCATCGACCGCGCCGTACCGGCGTAAACATGAGTAGCCGCCATATCTTCCTCCCACGCCTGGATTGCCGCAGCGATCATACGCCTCTATAGGAGCTTGTCACAAAGCCCTTTAGCAATGGAGAGGCCGATGAGCGGCACGGTGGTGACGACGCGGCGCAGGCTCGGCAAGGCGGGACCGGAGGTCTTGGGGATCGGCCTTGGCTGCATGTCGTTGTCGGGGGTGTACGGTCCGAGCGACGACGAGGCCGGCATCCGGTTGATCCATCGCGCAATCGAATTGGGCGTCGATCATTTCGACAGCTCGGACATGTATGGCTGGGGGCAGAACGAGGAGCTGCTCGGTCGGGCTTTGAAGGGTCGGCGCAACGGCATTGTGATCGCGACCAAATTCGGCCAGACGCGCCGGTCGGGCGGCGCCAACGGCGTCGACGGCCGCCCCGAATATGTCGCGCAGGCCTGTGAGGCGAGCCTCAAACGCCTCGGCGTCGATGTCATCGACCTCTATTACCAGCACCGGGTCGATCCGGCAGTGTCGGTCGAAGAGACGGTCGGTGCTATGGCGCGCCTTGTCGAACAGGGCAGGGTGCGCTTTCTTGGGCTCTGCGAGGCGCGGCCGGGCCGCATCCGCCGCGCGCATGCCGTCCATCCCATCGCGGCGGTGCAGAGCGAATTCTCGCTCCTCTACCGCGAGGAGGCGACCGAGACGCGCGAGTTGACCCGCGACCTGGGCATCGCTTTTGTCGCCAACGCGCCGCTCGGCCGCAGCCTCCTCACCGGGGACACCCCCGATTTCGCCAACCTGGCGCCCGGCGACACCCGCGGACGTCATCCCCGCTTCACACCCGAGAATTTCGCCAAGAACCGCGAGCTCGTGCAGCGCATCGAGGCAATTGCCGACGAAAAAGGCTGCGCTCCGGCGCAACTCGTCCTCGCTTGGCTCTTGGCGCAGGGCCCGGACGTGATCCCGATCCCGGGCACCAAGCGCATCGACCGGCTCGAGGAGAATCTCGGTGCGCTCCGACTTGATCTGACCCCGGCCGACGTCGACCGCATCTCGGCCTTAATTCCGATCGGCGCCGCCGCCGGCACCCGGTACCCCGAAGGCGGCATGCGCGGCGTTTATATTTGAGCGCCGCGCACCACCCCGTCGGACCGCGGGCCTCTGGCCCGCATGCGGGCGCGACGCCCGCGCTCCCGACTATCTCAGATCGACGATCTCGATCCAATTGGGCTGGTGGCCCATCGGGTATTGCTTGAGGCTCGACAGCCCACCCGATTGCGGGTCGATGCGGTAGACCGTCATCGCGTTCGAATCGAGACCCACCGAGAGCAGAAAGCGGCCGCGCGGGTCGATGTTGAAGCCTCGCGGCGTCTTCTCGGTGGGAAAGTGCCCGATCGGCGACAAGGTTCCTTTCTCCGGGTCGATGCGGTAGCCGGCGAGCGTGCTCGTCTTTCGCTCGCTGCCATAAAGAAACCGGCCATCAGGGGTCATATGCAGATCGGCGGCGGCGGGCTGCTCCTTGAAACCCTCCGGCAGCGCATCAACGAATTGCAGCTCGGTCAATGTCCCGGTTACCGGATCGATGGCATAGGCGCCGATCGTGTCGGTGGTCTCGGTGATCAGATAAAGAAGGCGTCCGCTGGGGTGCAGCGCCATATGACGCGGTCCGGCGCCGGGCCGGGTTTGGATGATCCCCGGACCGATCGGCGACAATGTCCCCTTTGTCGGGTCGAACTTCCACTCCATGACGGTGTCGGCGCCGAGGCTCGTCGCGTAGACATATTTGTTGGCTGCGTCCACCAGGATGCAGTGCGATTTGGGCCTATCGGCGACGATTTGGGTGGTTTTCTCGACAACGATGCCGTTGTCGCTGATCGGGTTGATCGTCAGCTTGTTGCCCGGGTAGGAGGCAGCGAGCAGAAACCGCCCGCTGCGATCGGCGATGATATACGCCATGCTGTCCTGCAACGGCGTCGTCGCGAGATGGGTCAGCCGCCCGCTCGCGCGGTCGATCGCAAAACTCGACGCCGGGAAGGTGTCGCTGCGCAGTGCCGCATAGAGAAACCGGTGATCGGGCGTGACCGCCATCGGCATGCTGGCGGCCGACGGCTTGTCGGTGCCCGGCACCGGCGTCTTTTCGATCAGCGTGAGCTCGCCGCTGTCGCGGTTCATGGCGAGAACGTAGATCTCCTTGCTGGCCGAATTGGAGACATAGACGACTGTGTCCGGGGTGCTTTCCGCCATCGCCTTTCCTCCGATGAAGGGGCTCGGCAATAGGGTGCCGCCAAGCCCGAGCGCCAAGGCCCGTCGGCGCGTCAGTCGCAGATTAGCCATCCTTTGGCTTCCGCTCTATTCCCGCTGCAATTGCCGGGCGGCGCGGGCGGCTGGGCGCTCGGCGCAGTTCTTCAGCCATTCGGCAACTTTAGGGAACGGCGCCACGTTGACATTCGCCGGCCGCGCCCAGGAGAGGATGCTCGCGACGTTGAGGTCGGCGACGGTGAAATTGTCGCCGAGGAGGTTCGTGCCGCGGCCGAGCACGCCATCGAGCACCTTGAGCGGTTGCGCGAGCATCCGCTCGGCGGAGTCTGCGGCTGCGGCATCGCGCTTGTCCTCGGGCAGAATGGCGCGGTTGAAGAGCGCGGTCAGCACCGGCCGCTCGACCTCGGTCATCCCCCAGAAGCTCCATTGCCAGGCCCCCGCCTCGTCTTCGGGGCGGGTCGGATAGAGGCGGCCGAGGCTGTGTTTCTTGGCGAGATAGAGATTGATCGCCATCGACTCCCACAGCACGAAGCCGTCTTCGTCGATGACCGGGATATGCCCGTT
>Ga0310910_10000042_pt1 | contig 48930 bp, 40 predicted proteins | sample GREbulkMGHF172_FD_203448 | JGI IMG/M metagenome (GOLD analysis project Ga0310910, IMG submission 203448) | Lab enrichment of tropical soil microbial communities from Luquillo Experimental Forest, Puerto Rico - GRE.bulkMG.HF172 | ecosystem: Environmental > Terrestrial > Soil > Tropical forest >... | reverse complement strand
GATACATTAGCCCGAGCGCCGCTTGCGCCGATGCATTACCCTGCTGGGCCGCTCTTCCATACCAGCTCGCGGCAATCGAGAGATCATTCTCCACGCCGAGACCGTTGGCATAGAGAATGCCGAGACCGAGTTCGGCAGCGGCGCTTCCCTGCTCGGCGGCGAGCTGGTACCAATGCAGGGCCTCATTGAAATCGCGTTCGCAGCCGATCCCGCGGGAGTAGATCAGCCCGGTATTGGCCTGCGCATCGGCGATTCCCTGCTCAGCGGCGGCCCGGCTCCAGCGCAGCGCCTCGCCCGCGTCCTGTGTCACCTCGACGCCGTTCGGGAAGAGCAGCTCCCGATTGCGTTGGGTGGCTTCCTCATCGCGCTCGGCGGCCGTCGAGTACCACCTCGCGAAACTCGTTACGCCCTTCGTGCGGTTGCCGTCGAGATGCAGCATACCAAGCTCATGTTGCGCTGCGGCGTGACCTTGCTCCGCGGCGCGCTGGTAATGAGCTGCTGCATCGGCGAGGCTGGCGAGGACGCCGTGTCCGCGGGCGTAGAGGAGTCCCAAACGATACGAGGCTTCCGTCTCCCCAGCTGCTGCCGCGACTGACCATTCTCTGAGCGCAGTAGCGTAATCCGCTCGTTCGTATGCACGCCGGCCGCGCTCCACCGCACACCGGGGCCGACGGAGATTGATTTCTGGCAGCCTCATCACGGCTCGCGCATGGCTTCATCGATGTTGCGGACTACACCTCGTAACAGATAGATGAGTACCGAGCGCGTTCCGACCTGAATATCCCCGGTTAGGGTCATGCCGGGTACGAGCCGAAAACTAACTGGAACTTTTTTGAGGTTGACCTCGGTGAGTGCAATCCGCGCCTTATAATAAGGATCCACGGGGCTGCCGTTGTCGTCCTGTGTAAATGCGCCCTCGCTGATCCAGCGCACCGTGCCTGCTGCCGTGCCGTGCTCTATGAAATCGAAAGCATCGAGCTTCAAGGTCGCGCGATCGCCGGCGCGAGCAAAACCGACATCGCGGGCCGCAATGTGAACTTCTGCCTCGACCGGCGAACGCAGTGGTGCCAGCGTGATGAAGGGGTCGCCCTCCTTCAGCACTGAGCCCACCGACAGTTTCGCCAATGTCAAAACGACAGCATCTTCCGGCGCCTCCAAACTGACCAGATCGTGGTGTTTGGTCGCCTTCGCCAATTGCTCCCGGGCGGTGTCGAGCCCATTCTTGGCGGTCACCAGTTCCTGGCTCGTTTGTCCAAGCCACTGCTCGACAAAGGCATCGCGGTTGGCCATCACCGACGCGAGTTGGTGCTCGCTCTCATCAATCCCATTTCGATCGAAATCTAGGTTCCGCAACATCTCTACTCGCTGATCGGTAGCGGTGAGGAGATTTAGGCGGCTGCCGAACTGGCTCGCCGCCAAGCTTGCGCGCATATTCTCGATCTCGTGCGAAATCTTGACGCGATCGTCATAGTGAGCCACGTCGTCTTTGAGTTTACGGATCGTGGCTCTATTCTGGGCGATCTGTTCATCATACGCGTGGAGCTGCGCGTCATACTGCTGTTTGCGCTGCAGGAAGTACTCCTTCTGAAGCGCCAGGTAGGCGGCTTGCGGCGTCGTTCCGGCAGCGGGATCGAACTTTTCGCGTGCCAGCTCCGCCTCGGCGCGAGCGACCTCGGCATCGAGGCTGGCAATCTGCAGCGTCGCTGCAGTCACATCGGCAGCCGTGAGCGTCGGGTCGAGCGTCGCCAGGAGTTGACCGCCCTTGACGCGCTCGCCGGCCTGCACGTCGAGGGTCTTGATGATCGACGGATCCAGTGCCTGGAGCACGATAGTCGGCTCTATTGTCACGATCTGGCCGGCGGTCGACGTTATCACTCTGTCCATCGGCATAAAGACAGACACCGCGAGCAAGGAGAGAAACAGCACGGCGAGCAAATGCAGCGTCAGACGAAGCCGAGCTGGCTCGGGGTCTTCCCGGATCTCCGCCGTCTCAGACTGAAAGACTCGGATCAGCGGATCCGAGGATTGTTCATGCCGCATCGGTGCGAGCCGGAACGAGCCCATGCACGGGCCTCGGTTGCAGATGTTGATTTTGCTGATACCAAAGCCCGCGATAGATATCGCAGCGCTCGAGGAGCTCGTCGTGACGACCGATGTCATAAACGCGGCCGCGCTCGAGTACGAGGACTTTATCGGCGCGCACCAGCACGGAGAGCCGGTGCGAGATGATAATGAGGGTGCGGCCCTTAGCGATGCGCAACAGATTGGCGTTGACGATGGCTTCGCTTTCGGCGTCGAGCGCACTCGTTGCCTCGTCGAGGATAAGGATACGCGGATCGCCGATCAGCGCCCGGGCGATCGCGAGGCGCTGGCGCTGGCCGCCCGAGAGATTGGTTGAGCCTTCCTGGATATAGGTTTCGTAGCCTCGCGGCAGATGTTCGATGAACTCCTCGGCGCCGGCGAGCCGTGCCGCAACCACGATGTCCTCAAAACTGGCGTCGGGCTTGGCGGCAGCGATCGTTTCGCGAATCGTGCCGCTGAACAAGAAACATTCTTGCGGCACCACGCCGAGGCTCGACCGTAGATGGTCGACGTCGATCTCGCGCAAATCGTAGCCGTCGATCTTAATCAGTCCCTCATAATTGCTGTCCAGCATCTGCAGAAGGCGGGCCACGGTTGTTTTGCCCGAGCCGCTGCGCCCCATCACCCCGAGTATCATCCCGTCGGGTGCCTCAAATGAAACACCGTCGAGCGCCGGCCGGCTAGCGCCACGATAACGGAAGCGCACGTCTTCGAACTCGATGCGGCCCATTAGTGGCGTGCGGATACCGAACCGGGAGCGACCCTCTTCGGCCGGCCGGTTGACGAGCGCCGCAATAGTTTTGACCGCGATCTGCGCCTCATCGTACTGCTCCAATAAATGTGACAGCTGGATCAGCGGGGCGGCCATCCGTTGCGTCAGCATCATGAACGCTATGAGGGCGCCGATGTAGAGTTGATCGTTGGTGGCTATCGCGAGATATACCCCCAGTGCGAAGACGCCGGTCACCATCAGCCGTTCGAGCGGGGTGACGACGGTTTGGATCACATTGGCTGTACGCAGTTCATCGAGGCGTAGCCGTGCCGCGGTTGCGACGCGTACGTCCCATTCGTGACGCTGGCGTGCGTCGAGCGCCAACGACTTTACAGTGCGGATGCCTTGCAGAGTTTCGACCAGAAATGCGTTCTTCGCCCCCTCTGCCCGGAACACCAATGCGCCCCTGCGGCGCAGCATCGGCAGCATCCACATGATCCAGAGGCAGATGACCCCGGAGAAAGCCAACACCACTCCCGTCAATATGACGCTGAAGAAGAACATTATTGGCAACATGACCACCAGCACGAAGCTGTCGAGGACCGTGCCGAACAGCTGCCCCGTCAAAAAACTGCGGATCTTCCACATCTCGTTCATATCGCGAGTGATCACGCCGGTCGATGAACGCTCGAAAAAATCGAGTGGAAGATTGAGTACCTTGTCGAACATAAACGCCGACAAGCTTGCGTCGACGCGTGCGGTCACATGAATCACGAGAAAGCGGCGCATATATCCGAATGCGGTCTCGAAGACGATCAGCACCAGCATCGCCACGCACAGCACAGCAAGCGTGCTGAAGCTTCGATAGTAGACGACCCGGTCGATCAACAGCCGCCAGAATATGATTGGCCCCAGCGTCAAGAAGCTGAGCACGATAGCGGCTACGGCGATATCGCGAGCAATGCGCCGGTCACGCAAGAGCTGAGCGAAGATTAAGCCCAGCCCGAAAGGCTGATCCTCATCGCTTAGGCGATGATCGCGCTTGAGCAGGATGACATCGCCGCACCATCCCAGGCTCAGCCGCTGCTCATCGAGGGTCAGTAGCGTGTGCTCTCCGGCGGTAGGGTCTTGCAGCACGACGTGCGGCGGCTGAGCCTTATCCTCAGTGCGCAGGAGAACCATGGCGCTGCCGTTTTTCAGCAGCAATATAGCGGGTAACGCCGCACCCAAGCGCATCAGCTTGTCAAAGCTGAAGCGCGCTGTCGCTACTCGCATTCGATTAGCGCGCGCCATTTGCAGTAGCTGATCGAGCGAGGGGCCCTCTCGGCCGATCAGGTGATCGCGGCGCAATTGAGGCGCGCTGAGGTGAAGCCCACGATATCGGGCCACGATGACCAGAGCGTCGAGCAGCGACGCTCCCGCGCCAGAGGCCGCGCTCTGAGCTTGCAGTTCGTCGACGGCAGTCATTGTGCGTGCGTCGGAGCCGACGGCTCCTGTGGCAGTGAGGCTACTTCGGCGATCAGCGCATAGCCACGCCGAAATTCGGTTCTGATCAGTTTCTGCGCCTCGTCGCCACCGGCGGATACGAGCTTTTTGCGAAGCCGAGTGACGACGACATCAATGGCGCGTTCGCCGACGCTGCGTTGCGGGCCATAGAGCAGTTCTACGATTTCGCTGCGTGTGCACAGAACCCGCGGCTTCGACAGAAAGTGCGCCAACAGCCGGCCTTCCGAACTCGTCAGATCGATGCTGAGGCCGTTGTCTGCAGCAAGCAGGTTGCGTTCGGGGTAGAAGCTCATTCCGGCGAAGGTGAAATTTCGCCGAGTTCTGTTTGCAATGGCTCTGCCGCCGCCTCTCACGCGCATAATGTGCTGTATCGCCTGATGCAGGCAAATAATGTCGATCGGTGCTGCAATGCAATCCGCCGCTCCAGCCGTTCGGTAATCATGCACAAGCGACGGCTCGGGATTGCAGACGACAAGGATTGGAGTATCAGTTTGCTCAAGTATTGTGAGGATGGTTTCAGTGCCGTTCGCCGGCGAGCGGCTGAGATCGAGAACAATGACATCGGGCCGCGCGCGATCGACGAGCTCAAAGAAGCGATCCTGGACCGCGTCGGTGCGGTCAAATGCCGACGCCGCATTCTCCGCGGCTCCCGGTATCGAGAGGTCTTCTCGCGCAAAGATTATTGTCGCCGCCGAGCTCATTCGTATTCATAAACCGCAAGTTTCAGGATATGACAAGTGGAAATATGATGAAATAAAAGTATTTACCGCTATACCACGACAATAGCTCTTCAATTCGCTGCTAAAACAGATCACAAATCGTGTCGATGGAACCACTGGAGCTTAACCAATTCCTCACGGATTGTGGCTAACTAAGTTCTGCTCGCGCCGAGAGCATAAAGATAGATCCTTCCCTAATTCCGAGAAATCTCAAATGCAGACAAGGCGAACCGTCGCCAAATCGCGGACCCGGCGTTTGGAGTTTGCCGAAGCCGCGCCGGCGATCCCGGCTCACAGTCCCGATCGGCTCTCTGCCGCGGCTAGCCTCGTCCCGTTGGGGGAGGGTCTTTACGCCCTGATAATTGGCGAGACCGCCTCGACCGAGGGTGAGTTGTCGGGCTTTCGAGCGCCGATCGTGCAGGTCTCAGCGCCACCCGATTGCGAGGGTCGTCGTATCGAAATCATCGGCACCGGACAACAAGAAACCTGGCTGCGGCACGAAGGCGGGACCGTCATCCTGAGGTCGCCGCCCGGTGGCGGGGTGATCGTGGTGACCGCTTACGGTCTGCCGGCGCAACTTGCACAGGTTCCGCCTATCGAGGTGGAGCGGCTCGATCGTTCGCGTGCCAATGGCGGGACGATCAGATCGGCCCAACCGCCCGACGAGCCTCACGAGATCCGCACCGAGATCATTGTGCACATGGAGCGGCTCGGCGATCGCCGTTTCCCCGGGCCAGGCTGGGTCGGTAACCGCGGCAAACGGCTGCGCATCGAGGCCTTCAGCATCCGCCCCATCGAAACTTTGACACCACGCGACATCGAATTCATGGCCTTGGGGCCAAACCGGCGGCAGGCGCCATGGGTCACCGATGCAAAGCTGTGCGGTACGCGTGGACGCGGGATGCCGCTCACCGGGTTTGCCATACGGTTGGCAGCGCATGCCCAGGAGCAGTTCGATGTCGTGTACGATGGCGCCTTCTTTGAGAGCGGCGTCGTCGGTCCTTATCGCAACGGCGAACTCTGTACTCCGCCGATCGGCGACGATCCGTTGGAGGCGATCAACGTGCGGTTGACCCGCCGCTGCAGCGAGTGAGGGCGGGACCCTGGCTAAGATCGTCTTGAATGTCGGTTGCGGCTATCCGCTCCGGCAAAAGCTGCACCCGCATTTTCATGGTTCCGAATGGCGCGAAGTCAGGCTCGACCTCGATCCCGCCATGCAACCCGATATCGTCTGCTCGATCACGGATATGAGCCCGGTCGCCGCCGACTCGGTCGATGCAGTCTGGTCATCTCACAATCTCGAGCACTTGCAGCGGCACGAAGTTCCGGTGGCGCTGGCCGAGTTTCTACGGGTACTGAAGCCTGCCGGCCTCCTGCTGCTGACGCTTCCCGACTTGCAACAGGTGGCGCGGCTGGTCAGTGAGGATCGGCTCGAAGATGAAGCCTACACTTCGTTGAGCGGGCCGATCACACCGCTCGACATGATCTTCGGACACACGGCCTCCCTGGCGCGCGGCAATCAGTTGATGGCGCATCGCACCGGGTTCACCGCACGGACGCTGCAAAAGCTGCTGACCCAAGCCGGGTTCGTCGAGGTCACGCTGCGCCGGGGCGGTTCGTTCGATTTGTGGGCGACGGCCTACAAACACGGCGCGCCGGTGGCGGGATGAGATTTCTGTTCATCCATCAAAGCATGCCCGGCCAGTATACCCATGCCGCGCGTTATCTGGCCCAGGCCGGACACGAGGTCGCTTTTATCACGCAGCCGCGACGCGCCGAGATCGCCGGCGTTCGCAAGCTTGAATACCGGCCCACGGCGCCCGCTTCCAATGCGCATGGCTATGTCCGCGAGCTGGAGGACGCGGTTGCAAACGGTCTCGCAGTGGCCGGGCTGTGCCAATGGCTGGCGCGCGACAGCTTTGTGCCGGAGCTCGTCATCGGGCACAACGGCTGGGGCGAAATCCTCTACCTCAAGGACGTCTGGCCGGAGGTCCCATTGCTCGGCTATTTCGAATTCTTTTACCGAGCGAGAGGGTCGGACGTCGATTTCGACCCCGAATTCCCGCCCGAGCGGGATGCCGCGATGCGGCTGCGCACCCGCAATGCGGTCAACCTCCTCGGTCTCGAGGCGGCCGATCGCGGCCAGAGCCCGACGCAGTGGCAACGCGCGCAATATCCGCAACCCTATCGCGACCGCATCGAGGTCGTGCATGAGGGGATCGACACCACCGTGGTGAAGCCGGACAATACGGCGCGCTTGTGGCTGAGCGGGGGCCGCTGTCTGTCGCGGGCGGACGAGATCGTCACCTACAGCGCTCGCGACCTCGAACCCTATCGCGGCTTCCACGTTTTTATGCGCGCGCTGCCGGATGTGCTGAAACGCCGACCGGAAGCACAGGTGCTGATCCTCGGAGGCAATGGCGTCAGCTATGGTCGCAGACCGGAGCGTGCTGAGACCTGGCGCGCGCAACTGCTCGCGGAACTCGATGGTGTGCTCGATCTGCGACGGATTCATTTCCTCGGTCATTTGCCCTACCAGCAATACCTCACCGTATTGCAGATCTCGTCGGTTCACGTCTATCTGACCTACCCCTTCGTACTCTCCTGGTCTTTGCTCGAAGCGCTGGCGGCAGGGTGCCTCGTCGTCAGCTCCCTCACGCCGCCGGTCGAAGAGGTGATTTGCGACGGCGACAATGGCTGGCTCGTCGACTTTTTCGATGTGGACGGGTTGGCCGAGCGCATCGTCGCCGCTCTCGCCGGCAAGGAAGACACCATCAGCACTCGCCTTCGCGCTGCGGCGCGGCAGACGGTGATCGCGCGCTACGATCTCAGCACCGTCTGCCTGCCGGCGTATTTGGACCTGCTCCGGTCAATGCTGGGAAGCAGCAAGAACCTCTGATCGATCTTTGGCAAGGCTCGCGGATGAACATCACCACCGACCCCGCCACAGCGCAGACCATGTACAATGGCGAGTTCAAGATCATCGTGCCTGCCGCGGACTTGCCGCTGGTCGTTGGCTTCTGCCGGTTGAGCAGTAGCATTGCGTTATATGCCTGTAACGCGGCAACCACCGGCGATTCGAACTTTATCGCGCCGGAGCGCAGCGCGGAACCGCGCGCGTTCCCGTTACCGAACCACCGACCTTCTGTCTGGCATTGCTCGCGCTTTCCTCCGCCGGGAAAAAACAGCTGGAGCTATTGCGTGATCTCTGGGCGGCGGGTGCCGAGGGCTTTCTGCCGAATCCCACCTTGGTCGATGTCGAAGCCGGCCCCGACGCCGCCACCACACAGGTGTACGAATTGCTGCTCAACGCCATTGGCGGCCTCTATGGCGCCTCGGCGGCGCGGCTCTTGGCGCTGCAGCGGCAATACACGGCATTTCGCATTGTCCATGATCAACTGCAGAGCGCCTTCGATACCGTCGAACAATTCCTGACGCGCTCGCAGCTGACGCCGCTGTGGCTCGCTTTCGCGTGCGAGCCCAGCGAGAACACGGTCGCGCCGCGAGGAGCGGATCGGCCGTTTCGTGTCACGCAACTTCTCCCGATCGCGTCGCAAGGCCTGGCGGCGCTCGAACTTCACACCACCGCGGCCGGTCCCGCCGCCGAGGGCCGGCTCGTCGTCAGCATCGTAACCTGCGATGATGACCGGACCTTGGGCGAGTGGGGGATCCCCTACAGCGCGGTCCCCGACGGCTGGATATTCCTCGATTTGCCGGAGATCGACATCGCGCCGCGGCAATCGGTGTTGCTGACCGTCACTTGGGAAACGCGATCGGGAGCGCCTCCTAAACTGTCTTTGACCAGTCTGCAGCCGGTGCCGGAGAGCTGCGTTCGGATCGCGGCGAGCGAGGACCGCGACAGCAACCGCAGCCTGGCGCTTCGGCTGCACATCGGTCTGCCCGGTTCGCGCCGGGTGGCGCATCCGTTTCACATTGGCGTCAGACGGCAGCCCGAAACCGGCCGTCGCGGCCAAAGATTGGCTTCAAGCGTACTGAGCCGGTTCGCCGAGCTCGATCCCAAGCCGGGCCACGGGCCGCGCGTGCGATTGATCGACGAGACGGCAGCGCTCGAACTGCGACCAGTAAACGGCACCATGACGGTGGCCAAACTGCCCGCCGCATTGCCGGCCAAAGCCCGCCGGCTCACTGCAACGATCAAGACCGCGGACGCCGAAGGCCCGCTCGTCGAATATGCGCTGCTCGCGCTCGCTCCACGCGCCGGCTACCGGCAAGTCCTGACCGAAGGCCGGCTCAACGGCCACCAGGGCGGCTTTTCCGGCTGGCTGGCGATCCATCCCGATTTCACGACGCAGATTCACGTGACTCTGGCGCAACCGGCAACGCGGCCACTCGACCTTTATCTGGCGACGCGCCTTGCCGACGGGCAAGCGGCAGAAGCGGCGCAGGCGCGCTGGCTCGAGTTCGTCGTCGACGGCCTCGACGAGGTGGCGGCGCGATGAACCCTCCGCTCGACGGAGGCACCCGAGCAGCCGAACTTCCGATGATCGCCGGGCGGTCGGCAGGTCCGACCCTCGCCGTCGTCATCCCCGTCTACAAACACAGCGTGCTGCTCGGCGAGGCGGTGATATCGGCGTTGAACCAGCAGGCCGATTTTGACCTCGTCATCGTCATCGTCAATGACGGCTGCCCGATGGCGGAGACCCATCAAGCCTGCCTCGATTTCGTCGCCGCGGCACCGGACCGCGTCCACTACATGCGGCGCCGCAATGGCGGGTTAAGCGCGGCCCGCAACACCGGTGTCGACTATGTGCTGCGCGCCTGGGCGAGCGTCGAAGCGATCTATTTCCTCGACGCCGACAACCGCCTGCTGCCAGGCGCGCTGCAGCGCGCCTACGGCGTGCTCTTGCAGCAGGCGGAGGCGGGCTGGGTCTACCCGAACATCGACATGTTCGGACAGGAGTGGAACAGCGACTATTCCGGCGAATATTCGGTGCTGCGGCATTTGGAGGAAAATATCTGCGAGGCCGGCAGCCTCGTCAGGCGCGCCGTCTTCGAAAAGGGCGCTCGGTTTGACGAGAGCATGCGGCTCGGTTTCGAAGATTGGGATTTCTGGCTCGGCGCGATCGAGCTCGGCTTTCGCGGCAAGCACCTCGAAAATTTCGGGTTTCGCTACCGCAAGCGGCCGGAAAGCATGCTCAGCGATTCCGAGCGCGACCGCCCGGAGATCGTCTCGTACATCACGCGCAAACATAAGGCCTTGTTTCGCTTTGACACGCTCCTCGCGCTCGAGCATGCGGAGGCACCTCGATACGCGATTTACACCGCCGATACGGGCAGCGTGAATTTGACGTCCGATCCCTCGATAGAGGGCCAATCGCTCGCATTGGAGGATTTTTTCGAGCAGTACTATCGGGCGCGATTGGCGCCCGCGCGCTATGCCAGGCCGCCTTTCCTCTTAGTGATTGATTCACCATTAAGAGAGAGCCTGACGAAGTTTCGGCTGTTGCAGTGGGCATTCTGGTTGCTCGAATCGGCGATAGACTCCGGCGGTTTTGCGTATTTGATCGGCAGCGCATACGCGAGAGGCGACCGCATCGAGGTCGCTGAAATCGCCGATGCCGCAGATGGCGATGCGCATCACTCCGCCGGGCTGGTCATGGTCAAGGCCGAGCTCTTCGACGAGTGCCTGGATGATCCGCTGGACAGCTGGATCATGAGCCTCGCCACGCCCTTCCCGCAGCCGAACATTTCGGCGTACCGGGTGTCGCTGCCTGATCCCCAGGCGGATTCGCCGGGCCGCGCCAATTCCGACTTGCTCGAGCTGTTTCAGCGAATGCGAACATTCCAGTCGACGGTGTGGCGGGGACAGGCCTGGAATTGGCGATCGGAGCTATCCCCGAGGCGGGAACTCTTCCGGGTCAGCCGCAAACTATTGAACGCCTCACCGGTCTATCCCCGCGTCGCGCGGGCTCGCAGTAAAAGTATCGGGTTTGTCGTGCCGCTGGCTGAATTCGGCGGCGTCGAGAAGACCGCGTACAACCTGGCCGGGGTGATGCGCGATCACGGCTGGTCGACGCATCTGTTCGTATTCTGCCGGCAAGCGGCGCAGCCAGCCTCGCTGATCGTCGAGGGTTTCGACACAGTTAATTTTCTTTGCGACACCGGCATCGGCAATTGGGACGAAGAACTGCGATATATGGGCTCGCATTACCCGAGCTGGGTGACGAAAGGACGGCACTCGCGCGCCTTCGGCCTGCTGTGCGGCCTCGATGCCGTCGCCAATTTTCACTGCGCCGAGGCGCACGCGTTGATGGCGCCGTTGCGCCGGCAAGGCACAAAAACGGTCGCCTCGCTGCACGTTACCGATTTGACGCCGTCGGAGCGGCCAAAGGGTCATACCTACCTGACCCTTGGATATGAGCACGCCTATGACCTCTTCGCTTGCTGCTCGCAGCAGCTCGTGGACTGGTGCCACGCGATGGGGATTCCCGATGGAAAATTGGCGCTGCTGTGGAATGCGCCGTCCTACGATCTTCCGCCGGCCGCAGTCACAGAGGTGCTGGCGGGCCGGGGCTTGCGCGAGCCCGGGCCGCTGCGGGTCTTGTTCCTCGGCCGGCTCGACCGGCAGAAGGGGCTGGACCGGCTGACCGCAATCGTCCGGTTGAGCCGCGAGGCCGGTCTGCCGATCGAGTGGCGCCTAATCGGCGCCTCGGTGATGGGGGATGCCGAGCAACAAGAGCTCGATCAATTGTCGATTGCGATCGAGCCGCCCAAGCTGACCCCGGAGGAACTGACCGAATCTTACGCCTGGGCGGATGTCGTGCTCGTCGTCTCGCGCTGGGAAGGCTTGCCGCTGACGATACTGGAGGCGATGCGGCTCGGCGCCGTCGTCTGCGCGACCGAGGTCGGGGCCGTCGCCGAAGCGGTTTCGGACAAGGAAACCGGTTTCCTGCTGCCGCGCAGCGGCACCGGCACGATTGCGCGCGAGGCCGTGAAAATTCTGTACCACCTTTGCACCGACCGCGACCTCCTGCAGCGCATCTCGTCTGCCGCCGAAAGGCCTGGACCTGGCAGAATTCGGCCGAGGATTTCCTGGCGCGGCTCGATCACCTGATCGCGGGCTGAGGCCGCCGGGGCATTGCGATGGGCTCGCGTGTACCGGTCTGTGCATTGGCCTGTCTGCTTGTCGCGCTGGGCATAAACGCGGTAGCCGGCGAGACGGTCACGGTCGGGGTCAATGTCGTCAATCCGCAGCGCCTCAGCGCGGGCGACCGCCAGGCGCTCCTCGACCAGTTGCAAACGGCCGGCGTGCGCGTCATCCGCGCGCCTCTCTCTCCTGCTTGGGATGGTGACGATTACGGGCCGGCGACCGATTTTATCCGCCGAGCCTCTGAGCGCGGGATCAAAGCCGATCTGATCGTCGGGCTGCAGTACCGGGAAGGCGCGCAAAGGCGGCCTGCGGTCAAGGACCTGCCGGCAATGTGGCCGTCCTTTCCATTCTCCGTCGCCGACCCGGAACGGTTCCGAGCGGTGTTCAAACCCTTGTTCGAGAGGCTGGAAACCACGGGCATTACGTTTGCCGCTCTCGAATTGGGGAACGAGATCAACTGGACCGCTTTCAACGGCGATTTCCCAATCCCCGGCGAGGGCCGAGTGTTTGGAGAGGCGGACCTGACGCGTGATCCGGAGGCGATCCGGATTGCCGAAGGCTACCGCGCCTATCTGCGCACATTGGGTGTATTGAAGGACATCCGCGATCACTCGCGACTCAACCGAGGTACGCCGATCCTCTCCGCCGGCCTTTCCGATCCCGGTCCCGCCGGCTCGCGGCCCGGCTCGAAGACCGATGCGGTCACGATCGGCGCGACCCTCCAATACCTCCGCGCCAATGGATTGGATGCGCTGGTGGACGCCTATGGCGTACACACCTACCCTGTGGCAAAAGCCTCTGCGCAGCGTCTCAAACAGCTGGAAGAGGATACGCTGGCGGAGTGTCGGCCGCCTGGCCAGGCAAAGCCGTGCTGGCTCACCGAATGGGGGCTGCCCGCTGCTGGCGCTGCATGTCCTGGCGACGATGGCCCGCGAGCCGCGCTGATGCGGGAAATGCTTGCCGACTTCGGACAATTCGTCCGGCAAGGCCAGCTGAAGGGGATGATTTACTACGCCTGGAGTGATGACAAATACGGAATACACCGCTGCGGCGCCCTAACCGAAAGCGGCCACTTGGCGCTCGACCGCTAGGATTTCCAACACGTGACCCCCAACTGATGACCCATTCCGACCTCGATGCCATCTGTAAATGCACTGTGACGTTTCGCGAAGGACTTGTATGATGGAAAAACTGATCCGAAATTTTAACGATGAAACAGAATTTAATTATTCCATTCACATATCCGAGGAGTTTCGGTTCATTTACTTCAATAACCCGAAGTGTGCGTGCACCACGGTAAAAGCTACTTTGAACCAGTCGTGCGCCAAGGTTTTGGGCAAATCGTTACATTATGACGGAATGCAAGACATACACAACCGTCAGAAGAACGTACTACTTAGTCCAGCGCAAATCGGATACAAAAACTTCGAAGATAAATTATCCGACTGCAACTATTTTAAATTTTGCTTTATACGGGAGCCTATACGCCGGGTTGCATCTGCTTTCCAAGATAAGCTCACTTGGAATTCCCAGTTCCGCGTGGCGTTAAACCGATCCCTCGTTCGTCCTGAGCAGGCTGAAATTTCTTTTGAGCAGTTCGCCAGTGGAGTCGCCTCAGATACGAAGATCCGTGATATGGACGAACATTGGCGGCTTCAGTGCAAACAGGTTTGTTTTGATTTTGTTAAATTCGACAAAGTGGGGCTGTTCGAAAATCTGGAGGCCGACTTGGTAGCGATCCTTCGGCAGATATTCAGTGCGGAAGCAGACTCGGAAATCTTCGACGCGCGAACGCACTTTCGCGAGAACGTTTCAAAAGGTGACCGGGTTCGTTCGAGCATGCCCGCCGATGTCCGCGCACTTATCGAGTACGTCTATAGAGATGACGTTGAGCTACACGCGACTTTGGAGAAGACCTGCTCAGGAGCGTCGGATTCCTCGGTTACCACCAACCAGGGAAGCCGTTCATCACCGTCACCGTTATAGGCTGGCTCGGAACCTCACCAATTGGTGGCCGCGAGATCCAGTTGGGGTAAGAATTGTTCGAATAGCGATTTAGCTGCGCAACGACACCGGCGACATTCCCTAACTGAGCGGCGGAGCCAGGCCCTTGTTCCGCGATAGGACAGTGTTCGACGGCGTAACCAGTCCTATCTCAGCGCCGCCTCGAAAGGCCCGTTGGGCACGGTAGTCGTTCGCATCATTTTCGCGTTCAGCGAGCACACAACTCAATAAACGCTTGAAGATACTGTTGCAGTCGATCTCTGAAAGATCCTGAGCGCTCCGCGATATCTCTCGCTTTTCGAATCGTAACGTCGACATGGCTACTCATCGTGCAGGATACTTCCGCGTATTCAGCAAGGAACTCGCCAACATCTACAGAGACGAGTTTATCCCAGATCAGAAAGCGACTGCCTCGACAGTCGAAATTATAGTGGTGAAATCCGTTGTATTTTGCGCGCTCTGCCTCGTTTTGATGATGGCGCAGCAGGATGAGCCCGCCGACACGGACTACTTTCAGCATCTCAGAGATACCGCGGAGTGGGTCGAACGAATGATCGAGCGCGTTGCGACAATGGGCGATGTCAAGTGAGTTGGGTTCGAAGAAACTGCTGAGCTCCTCCGCTGGCGCGAATATCGGAGCAATCGGAGGGTTCAACCTGTGACGGGCCAATAAGCCCTTGTAAATCGAAGCCAAGGGGTCAACTGCAGTAATGCGCAGCGCTATGCCCTCGAGTTTGTATCCTATGCCGGGGACCGGCCCGGAGCCTACATCCAGGATTGACAAGTCCTCTTTGCCGAGACTGCGAGCTGCTGCGGCCACCCACGGGTCTAGGGGGGTTTCGGGATTGAAGCGTTTTCGGAAATCCTCCGGCCACTCTCCGCCTCGCTGTTGCATCCACGTGTCCCAGAATGCGGACTCGGAGGCGACGCCGAGCTTCCATTCCATCATCTGTGCCCGAAGGGTCTCTACCTCAGTCTTATGTTCGTCAATCATTGTCACCCGTCAGCGTCGGTAACTGCGAAGCGGTATTGCCGGTAACCTTACATCGGGGCGGTTAACGGCTGGTTGCGTTTGCCCGGTGGCAAACCCCCAACGCTAATCAACTTTCAGCAACCGGGAGCGGCAACGAGGGTCGCCGGCACTCCTCGAGTTTTCGTGGCGACCCACTGTTCCTCACTAAGAGGGATAGGCGGCACGTTCGCTGTGCAAAATTATTAAAATTAACTATGAATTTCAATAAGTTAACCATCAATTTTGACGAAGATTCAATTCAATCACACTAGATTTTTTAGATACCGGTGGGCGGGCGAGTCCACTCTCGCAGCAGGGAGGCGTTACGATGACGGACATATCGAAAGCCACAGCGGCGCTCGCGTTGCTATTGGGGGTGACGTACAGCACGCCGTCAATCTCGCAAACCCAGGTCGGGGTGAACCTGACCAACGGCGACCGTTTATCGCAATCGGCTCAACTTGCCGCGCTGTCCGAGCTGCAGGCGGCCGGCGCCAAGGTGATCCGCATCCCGTTGGAGTCGAGGACCTGGGGCCCACCAGGTGTCTATATCGACAGCATCGCGCTCATCAAAACGGCCTATGCAAGCGGAATAAAGCCAATCGTCATCGTGCCGCTGCAATACCCGGAAAACGTGAAGCCCCGCCCGTACAATCCCGCCTATCCCGATATTGGGGGGCTTACCCGCTCTCCCAATCGGACCCGGCAATCTTTGCATCATGGTTCACGCCAATTCTGGCCCAACTGGAGGAAAGCGGGGTTGTTTTGGCCGGTCTCGAACTCGGCAACGAAATCAATTGGGCTCCGTTCAACGGCGATTTTCCGGTTCCGGGACAGGGGAAGGTCATCGGCGATACCGGTCTCTACAGCAACCCCGAAGCGGAAGTCATCGCGGCCGGATATCGGGCATATATGCTGAGTCTGCAAGCTCTGAGGCAGATCCGTGATGGCTCGGCCCTCAATCAGGCAACACCGGTTATCTCCGGGGGCCTCTCAAATCCGGGAGCGCCAAGGACTGCAGGGGTAGCGATTGACGGCGTCCCCATCGATGCGGTCTCGATCAATGCGACGCTAAACTATTTGCGGGCCTATGGATTGGATACCATAGCCGACACCTATGGCATTCATTTCTATCCCAATGCCAACGCGACTTCAGCCCAAAGGTATCACGATCTCGCCGATAATGCCTTGGCACAGTGCGGCAAGTATGGCGTCTCGTGTACAGTAACCGAGTGGGGCTTTCGTTTGCCGAGCTTTACATGCCCGCTCAACGATAGCAACCGTAACAATCTCGCTTACGAAATTCTATCCGATGTCGCTAATTGGGGCTCGGCGGTCAGATCTATGGTATGGTTTGACTGGCTCAGTCTTCAATATGGTCTCTATCAGTGCGGGGCAGAGACGGCAACCGGTCATCTTGTGCTCGGGCAGTAATATAACTGCAAGCGGCGCCCCGACTCCGATGCGATGATGACGATCGCAAAATTGCCTCATTGGCGTGGCATATTCGCGAGCGGTGGTAGGTGCCGGTGGACCAACGAGGTGCCGAGGGTACACGTTGTCGCTTAGGAACGCCGCTCGGGGCATACTGCAACTGAGCTAGATTCTGCTGCAGATTCGCTGCAGATTGCCAAAAGCCGATTCTTTGATGCAATTTTTGCTTGTAGCGCTACAGCACGAGGCGGCCGGCTACCAGGAGCAGCATTGTCGCCAGGGTCGCACGCAGGACCGTTTCCGGGACTCGCACCGAGACATAGCTGCCGAGGACGATCCCCGGCAGAGAGCCGGCGAGCAGTGAGCCGAGCAAATGCCAGTCGATCGAGCCTAGCGTCCAATGGCCGATGCCGGCGACGAGAGTCAGCGGCACCGCGTGGGCGATGTCGGAGCCGACGATGCGCGCAGTCGGCAGCTCCGCGTAGAGCAGCATGACGGCAGTGACGCCGAGGGCGCCGGCGCCGACCGAGGAGACCGACACCATCATGCCGAGGGCCGCGCCGATCAGAACCGTCAGCGCCGCCTTGCGCCGCCGGTCAAGCGCCCCGACACGCGCTGCCCAGAGGGCAAGGATTCGCTTGCGGAACATCAGCACCGCGGCGGTCGCGGCGAGCGCCCCGCTGAGCACGGCGGTGATCAAGCCTTGCGCCATGCCGCTGTCGATGCCGGAGCGTGACAGGGCAAGCAGGGTGAGGGCGGTCGCCGGGATGCTGCCCGCGGCGAGCCGGCCGACGAGGCGCCAATCGATGCTGCGGTTGAACCCATGCACCACTGTCCCGACACTCTTGGTCGCCGCTGCATAGAGCAGATCGGTCCCGACCGCGGTGGCTGGGTGGATGCCGAAGACGAGGATCAAGAGCGGGGTCATCAGCGAGCCGCCGCCGACGCCGGTCATGCCGACGAGAAGGCTTACGCAAAACCCTGAGCTCGCGTAGAGCAGATCGACCGAGCGGATCATCGCAGCGGCTCCGTCGGCGCCGCGCGAGGCGGCGCCGGCCGCGGCTTAGTGGGGGAAGATGTGGTCGATATTGGTAGTGCCTACCAGGGTCATTGTCGTGCCGTTGGGCATCGTGATCACAGTGTTGCCGTCGTGCGCCTGAGCCGTCGCCAGGACGTGATCGACATTCTGAGGATTCTGGCCACCAGAGGAGATCGCGTCATGACCGACATCGCCGAAGCCGACCATCGTGTCATGGCCGCTCTGCCCGTGGCCATGGCCTGGATCGGTACTGCCGCCGCCGTCAATCGTGTCGCCACCGATGCCGTGACCGCCGCCTTGGCCGAAAGACCAGTGACCTCCAGACCCGTCGTCGCCGTGCGCGCCATAGATCGTCGTCGGGCCAGTGCCGGGAGTAATCGTGTCGTGACCGCCGCCATAGATCACGTCGTGGCCGCTGCCGCCGGTGATCACGTCGTGGCCATGCCCGCCATAAATTGTCGTTGGACCACTGCCGGCAGTGATCGTATCGGGACCGTCGCCGGCATAGATGATCGTGGGGCCACTGCCGCCGGTGATCACGTCGGCGCCGTGCCCGCCGTAGATCGTCGTCGGACCGCCGCCGCCGGTGATCGTGTCGGGTCCTTGGCCGCCGAAGATCACATCGGCGCCATTGCCGCCGGTGATCACGTCGTGGCCATGCCCGCCAAAGATTGTCGTCGGACCGCTGCCGGCGGTGATCGTGTCGGGGCCGCGACCGCCAAAAATCACATCGGCGCCGCTGCCGCCGGTGATCACGTCGGCGCCGTGCCCGCCAAAGATCGTGTCCGGTCCGCTGCCGCCGGTGATCGTGTCGGGGCCGCGGCCGCCGAAGATCACATCGGCGCCATTGCCGCCCATGATTGTTTCGGGCCCGCGGCCGCCGAATATCGTATCGTTGCCGGCGCCGGCCTGGATCGTGTCGGGCCCATTGCCGGTGACGAAGACGCCGTAATTCCCGGTCAGCAGGTCGAGCGTGTGCCCCTGATTGGAGAGCAGCGCAACCCCTTGATAACCGTTCGGCAGAGGATACGAGGTACCTTGCGGCGAGGTCACCACCTCGAGGTTGAAAGCGCCCGTCATCGGCGAGGGCAAGCCCTGGCCGTCCGGCGTCAGTACGACATTGACCGGCTTACCCTCTGCAAAGAACGAATATTGCCCGCCTGGAACAGATGCCATTCCCCAATTCCTTCAATTTTCGCGGTAAAACCGCGTACAACCAGCGATGATTTCGAGCGACACCAAAACACGCTTTGGGGGTTTCGTCGATGCTTTTCTGTTCCAATTTGACCCGGTTGTGCTTCGATATTGTCGAATTACAAGGAGCTTATTGAACGAGAATATGTCTCTAATTTCGAGAATAAGTGCCCGGCCGAGAATGAATCTACAATGTCAACGATCCACTCTTCTCCGCGATCCACCGTTCTGAACCGCCTCGGCCTAAAAAATGGAAAACTGCCTCTACCGAGCGGGACGATCGCGAGGTAGTGTCGGTTGGCGACGACCGCGGAGGAGCTGAGCATGGCGATTGAGGACCGGGCGAGCATCTGCACCTTCGATTGTCCCGACACCTGCAGCCTCAGCGTCGACGTTGACGGGGGCCATATCGTTAAGGTGCGCGGCTCTCGTGCGCTGCCCTATACCGCCGGCGTCATCTGCAACAAGGTCGCCCGCGACAGCGCCGATTTCGTGCACGGACCGGGCCGCCTCTTGCAGCCATTGCGTCGCGTCGGTCCCAAGGGCTCGGGAGAGTTCACTCGGATCTCGTGGGAAGCGGCGCTCGACGAAATCTATGAGCGCGTCAGCGAAATCATCGCGCGGTGGGGACCGCAGGCGGTAATGCCGCTCAACTATGCCGGCCCGCACGGCTTTCTCGCCGGCGACAGCATGTCGTCGCGCTTCTTCAACCGATTGGGCGCCACGCAGCTCTACCGCCGCGCGCTGTGCGGTGGTGTGCGCAGCGAGGCCTGGGCCGGCACCTATGGTGCCGTGCCCGGCTGTCCACCCGAATTTGCCGAGCGGGCCAAACTCAACATCGTCTGGGGCAACAACGCGACGGTCTCCAATCTTCATCTTGTCAGAGGCGTCCGCAAGGCCAAGCGGGCGGGTGGGCGGCTCGTCGTCGTCGACCCGCTGCGCACCAAGATCGCCGAGCAGGCGGACCTTTATCTGCAATTGCGGCCCGGCACCGATGTTCTCCTTGCCTGGGCTCTGGCCACTGAGCTCGAGCGGGCGGGAGCGCTCGACACAGCCTTCATCGCCGCCAATGTGCTCGGGTTCGACGAGTTCATGGCGCGGGCCCGAGAGTGGCCAGCCGCGCGGGCAGCCGCCGCGTGCGGTCTGGAGGAAGTCCGGATCCTCACTTTCGCGCGTTGGCTCGCCGAGGCCGAACCGGTCGTGCTGGCGCCGGGCAACGGGCTCGAACGCGGCCGCAACGGCGGCAGCGGCATCAGGGCGGCGATCGCGCTGCCGGCGCTGCTCGGCAAGCTCGGCCGAGGCAGCGGCATCGTGCTCGCGGCGAGCAACGCCTTTCCGAAAACTCCGGCCAGGCTGCAGCGGCCGGATCTGATCCCGGCGGGCACCCGCACATTGACGATCAACGACATCGGCCGGCACTTGACCGAGGACGACATCGACCCGCCGCTGCGCGCGCTGTTCATTTACAATCACAATCCGCTCGTCGTGCATCCCGACCAGAACCGGATGCGCCGCGGGCTCGCGCGGTCCGAGGTCTTCGCGGTCGGCATTGAGCTGACGATGACGGAAAGCATGACCCATTGCGACGTCGTGCTGCCGGCGGCAACGCATTTCGAATACGCCGATCTTTACCCGTCCTACGGCCATCATTGGCTGCAGCGGGCTGAGGCGGTGATCCCGCCCGTCGGGGAATCGCTGCCGAATACCGAGATCTTTCGCCGGCTCGCCGCGCGCTTTGGGTTTGACGAGCCGTGTTTCAGGGCCAGCGATGAGGAGTTGATCGACGATGCCGTTGATGCCGCTGATCCGCGGCTGGCGGACGTCCTGCCGAGCCGGATCCCGACCCGGCAGGCGCTGCCGATGAAGGGGCCGGACGGCAAGCCGATGGTCCTCTTCGACAATATCCATCCGGGAACGCCGTCGGGAAAGGTCGAGCTCAGATCCGAGACCTTGGCCGAGCGCTGGGGGGCCACGGCATTGCTGCCGGACTGGCGGGAGCGGGAGCTCTCTTATCCATTGATGCTGATTTCGCCGGCTTCCGACAAACGCATCTCCTCGACTTTCGGCGACCTCGCCGCGTCACGGCAGTCGCCGCCGCTGCTGATGAACCCCGGAGACGCGGCGCGGCGAAGCCTCACGCACGGCCGCGAGGTCAGGGTGTGGAACGAGCGCGGCGAGGTTATCCTGCCGCTGGTGGTCAGCGATGCGGTGGCGCCGGGGGTCGTGGCCAGCGAAAAGGGCGCCTGGCTCGCGACGAGCCGCACCGGTCAGACGATCTCGGCGTTGGTGTCCGCTGATCTCAAGGCAGATCTCGCCGAAGGAGCTTGCTTCAACGATACGGCGGTCGAGGTCAGCGGCGTCTGATTTGACCGCGCGCGGCCGCTACCACGCGTAGGGATTGTAGTAGGGCGGCGGATAATAGTTCGAGCTCGCCGCCGCATAGGCCGCCGAAGTGGCCGCTGACGTTGCTACGGCGCCGACCGCCGCACCCGCCACCGCCGCGCCGGCGACCGCGCCGGCGCCATACCCTGTATAACCCGGGGTCACGACCGTCGTCCCGTGATAGACGGTGCCACCGTAATAGCCACCGTGGTAAGCAGTGCCACCGTAATAGGTGCCGCCGCCGGGAGGGCGATAGGCGGTGCCGCCATACGGTCCACGAGCCGCCGCGCCGCCATAAGGGCCGCGAACCGCAGTAGTACCCGCCGGACCGTGATACGCACCGCCACCATAGGGGCCGCGAACCGCCGTCGCGCCCATCGGACCGCGATAGGCGGCGCCGCCATAGGCGCCGTGGTAACTCCCCCACCCAAAGGCCTTGGGCGCTGCCGATGCCGCCAACAGCGCACCGAGAGCGACGATCGTCATCCGTTTCATCACTTGCCTGCTTTCTTGCTGGCCGGAGCCGGCGCGGCGGCCGGCTTCAACGCCACCTGTTCCGCGCCAGCCGGAGGCTGAAAGGCGAAATCTGCATCGGCGGGATGAATGTTGAAGTTCCAATCGGAGAACTCGGCGATGAAGTTGGGCTGGCCCGGCAGCGATCGGTAGGTGACAATCAGCCACCGCGGCACTGCCGGCTCGTTTTTCGCCAGCCACAGTTCGAGCTCGATGCCGGGTGGCTGCGAAAAGAACAGGTGATCATAGGGCGCGCCGTCGATCGTCACGGTGTTGACAACGCGGCCCGAGGTCACCCCCGTTAGAAACGCCTTGTTCGGCGCCTCGCTGAGAAAATCGGCGAGCGGGAAATCGACGCCGAGGCGGCCGATCGCCTCCTTCATCATGGCTTCGATCGTGCCCTCCGGCACCGGTATGCTCGCGTATTTGTTGTGCGCGGCCGAATAGACGATCGCGGTCTTGCCATCGAAGGCGAGCTTGGTCGAGCCGTCGTCTCCGCTCACCTCGGCCAGCAGCCGGTTCGGCCGGTGCACGGTGACCCTTACCGTATGAAAGATGTGAAGCGGCTCCCCGTTCGGGTCCGCGTAAACCCGGATCGTCTTCGCCTGAAACGAGAACTGATCCGCACGCAAGCTCTGCCCCATGCGCAGAAGGGCTGCACTTGCGTCATCGCCGATCGCCGGTTTCGCCTCTTTGGCGGGCTGCGCTGCGGGGGCCATTACCGGCATAAGGCCGACGGTACTGCCGGCAAACAGTCCGCCCAGAACCATGAGGTATCTCAGCTTCACGAGTTCCCCTCCTTTGCTGAAGTCTACCGCACAACATCACTCGATGCCGGCGCCGCGCGCTATGCAGTTGTGAAAAAATTGCAAGATTGACCTCGATCAATCATAGCCCGACACGGCGTGATGTAGCCATATGCGATACGACCGGGGCTGAGATCAATACGCCGCTCAGTATGGTTGCACATGCGCGGCGCCGCAGCACCGGTCCGGCGCAGCCTGCCCCGAGCCCGATATCCCTGGCCCAAGGAGTCTCATCGCTTACCGCGAGACCATTCTCGGGCGCGGGTTGTCGCCACCCGCTATCGCGGTCGGATCAAGCCTCCCGCGCCGCTTGTGATGCGGCTTCTCGATTTGAACGAAGCAGCCCAAAGTCCGCAGAAATCAAATGGCCACGCCAAAAATTAACCAAACTTTGCGTAGCGCGGCGTGATCCAGCGGGATACTCTCGGGCGCGAATTCCGGGGCAGCCGCTTCTGAAGCGTGCGGGAAGTTGCTTTCCCATTTAGCGGCGCGCGCAGCTGGATGGCGGCGCTGACGGCATGAAAATGCGCTAGATGCTCACCTCGGTTCTGACCAAGGCTGAAGGCACTTGGCGAGCCTTGTGCGACAGGTTGCCACCGGCACTCGCCATTTGCCTTGGTGTTGTGAGGGCCGATCCCGAGTATGCCGGGCGCTTACGAACCGCTCAGATCGCCGCCATCGTCCGCCTCACTCCGCTTACGATTGGCGCAAGCTGCCTGAACGCATCGATCCTGTTGCTGACCTTCAGACGCATGGGGCTGCTTGGCCCCAGCTTATGGATCTGGTGCTCCCTGGTTTTTGCTGCGGCCCTTTACTATGGGCGGAACTGGATGCTCAGCAGGCCCCGAGGATCGCGCCGGCAGGTCACCGTCAAAACGATACAGAGGGCGATAGTCCACGGCGGGCTGTTCGGCGGCTTATGGGGTGCCATGCCGGTGCTGGCCTTTCCTGGCCGAAGCGCAGGTTCAAAAAGAAATTGCTGAGCGCGATCGGGTGCAGGCGCAGGCGGCGCATACCGATCGGATGACCGCTCTCGGCGAGCTCGCGGGCGGCATCGCCCATGATGTCAATAATGTCTTGCAGACCATCGGGGGCGAGGCGGATTTGATCGAACGGCACTGCAGGGACCCCGAGGAGATCCGCCGGCTGGCGCGGATTGTGCTGAGAGCCGTCGAGCGGGGCGGCGCGATCAGCCGCCGTCTGCTGGCATTCGCGCGGCGTGACACGCTCGTCAGCGAGCCGGTGGATCCGGCCGCAATGCTGAAGGGGGTCTGCGAGCTGCTCAACGACACGCTCGGGCCCCACATTGCGCTTCATGTCGAATTGGAGGCGGAGCTTGGCGCGATCCTCGCAGACAAGACCCAGCTCGAGACCGTCCTGCTGAGCCTGGCGACGAATGCGCGCGATGCCATCCCTGACGGCGGCAGCCTTACTTTTCCGCAGCGCCCGAGACGGTGACGCAGGACCACGGGGATGCCCGCCTGAGGGCAGGGCGTTATGTTCGAATAGCGGTCGCGGATACCGGGACGGGGATGGATGCGGCCACACTTCTCCGCGCCACCGAGCCGTTTTTCACCACCAAGCCGAGGGATAGAGGCACCGGGCTCGGCCTCTCGATGGCTCAAGGCTTTGCCGAGCAATCGGGTGGCGCGCTCTCGATCCGCAGCGAGCCCGGCTACGGCACGACCGTCACGATGTGGCTACCGCGAACGAATATGGTCGGCACTACTCAGCCTGAGACTGACGCATCACCCGGCCCCGCTATGGTCGCGCAGGATCGCGGGCGCCATGTCCTCGTAGTCGAAGATGACGAGCTTGTCCGTGAGGTCGTTGTAATGTCGCTTGCGGAGGCGGGGTTCGCGACGGCAGGAGCGGAGGATGCCGGCCGCGCCCTCGCCTATCTGGATCAAGGGAGGGCGGCGGACGCCTTGATAACCGATTTCTCCATGCCCGGCATGAACGGTCTCGACCTGATCCGCGAAGTGCATAGGCGGAAGCCGGCGCTGCCTGCGATCCTGTTGACGGGCCACGTCGGGGATATCGCAGCGGCGCCCTTCGGTGCGACGGGCGAGCGGGTCACCGTATTGCAGAAGCCTGTACGCCCGGCAAAGCTCGCGGCGCGCCTTGCGGCTTGCATGGCCCAGACCAACCGGGAACCGACCTCGCAAAACTAACCCTCGTTGCGCGCAGAAGCTCGCCCGATGCGAAAGCGTCGGCAGGTGGGTCTGCGACACGCACAAGACGCGCCCGTCGTTGCCATGCCGCGGAGTTCCGCCGTGGCTTCGGCTTCCCCCGTTGGGGCGTTTTGCCGCGGCGTATCGGGTTGCTTTCGGCTGTACCCCGTCGGCCTCCTTGCGGAGGCTTCGAAAGCTCTCTTGATCGCCCCGCAGATTTTGACCGATTCTGCATAATCGGCCGTAAAGACCATCGGTCTAGGCTCGCAAGCCCGGCGAGCTTCACTCCGCTCGACGTAACCCGACGGGAGACAAAGCGATGACTATAAATTTGGCTGCTGCAGCGCGTGTCGTCCCGTTTACTGCGCTGATGCTGGCCGCTTGCGTATCGCAGAGCGCATACGAACAGCAAAGCCAGGAACTGGAGCAGGCGCGCGCTCATGCGGCGGCGCAGCAGGCCGAAATTGCCAAGATGCAGCGCGAGCAAAAATGGGTCGTCGCGGGCGATATTCTGTTCCCGGAGGGTGGCTATCAGCTCAGCGCCAACGGCAAGCAAGCGCTCAATCAATACGTCCCGCAGCTGCAAAATCTGCAGAACGCCAAGATCGTTGTCTACGGCTACACCGACAACAAGCCGGTCGGCCCCGCGCTGCAGCAGGCGGGCATCAAGAACAACATCGATCTGTCCTCGCGCCGGGCCGACAATGTCGCCGCCTTTCTGACCTCGCAAGGCGTAAACCCCAACATCGTTTCGGCCAAGGGGTTTGGCGACACGCACCCGGTCGCCTCGAACGATACGTCGCAAGGCCGCGCGCAAAACCGCCGCATCGAGATCGTGCTCGAGGGCCCCGGCGCCTGACGCCGACGGGCGCGCACGTTGAACTGGATCAATACCAGCTGCCCGGCTTGGCGATTAAGCTACGGCTCAGAAAACAGGAGCGTTCGATGGAGCTCAAGACTTTCCTCGCCGCGTGTTTGGCTATTGTAATAGGGCCGCCGGTGCTGACGCCGGAAGACGTGAAGAAGCTCCAACAGGCCGGCCGCAACAACAGCATGGCGGAGTAGTTTTCGCCGAGCGATCCGTGAACCGCCAATCCGGCGAGCGATGGGTGGCCGTGGCCGCGGTGGTCGAGATGGTCACGGGGTTGGTCCTGCTCATTTACCCGCCGCTATTCGGCTGGCTGCTGTTCGGCGCCGCGCTGTCGGACGCGGGCCAGGCGCTCGGCCGGCTCGCCGGCATCGCTCTACTCGCGTTGGCCTTGGCCTGCTGGCCGGGCCTAGCAGAGAGAAAGTCGTCAGCTCGGGCCCTGATCCTCTTTAGCCTGCTTAGCGCGATCTACCTTCTTTATCTCGGGGTCGGCAGTGGACCGGTGGGGATCTTACTATGGCCGGCCGCTGCCCTTCATGCGGCCTTGACGATCCTCCTCGTTTGGACTTGGCTCACAGTTCACCAAGCGCCAGCAGATCACCCAGACTGATCCAGATCAATGTTCCTCGGAAGAAAGGATGAAGAGCAGATGTTTCCTCAACGACCCATTTCTCTCGTGCGCATTTCTGTGCTTTTGTCGGCACTGCTCGCGGCCTGCGTGCCGGCACAGCAATACGACGCGCTCGAAAACGACTACAACCAGCTGAACCAGCGTCTCTCGGGCGAAATCGCGTCGCAGCAGGTGCACATCACGCGGCTGCAGGGTGCGATCAAAGTCGCCGTCAACAGCGAATTGCTGTTCCCGTCGGGCGGCTGGCAGATGCCTCCTGACGCGGCGCAGACGATCGCTCGGATGGCTCCGATCCTGGCGCCGTTCCAGACGACCACGATCATCGTCACGGGCTACACCGACAACGTGCCGATCGGCCCCGAACTGCGCGCAAGAGGGGTTGAAAGCAACCAGGAGCTGTCGCTGAAGAGGGCGCAGACCGTCGCCGATTTCCTCATCTCGCAAGGGGTCAAACCGAACCTGGTTTCGACGCGCGGGCTCGGCGACGCCGACCCGATTGCCCCGAACGACACGCCGCAGGGGCGGGCCCAGAATCGGCGCGTGGAGCTTACCCTGGCCGGCCCCGGCACCTGACGCGGCGATCGCTAGGGTGGAAGAATGTTCAGGGGGAGGGCTGGGCGATTAGCTTTCATTGCAGCAGCGGCGGGCTTGCTCCTCGTCGCATGCGCCCAGCCTAGTCCCGACACCGCTGCCGGCAGGTCCGACATCGCGGGACAGCAATGTGCCTTCTGCATGGCGGAAAATCCTGGAGATTACTGGGCATGTCATGCCATCTGCGTTCAGCGTGTCGAGGATGAAGAATCATATCTGAAGGCAGTCGGACGATGAGCCGCCTCGTTCTCGCGATCTCGATTGGGGCCTTGCTCGGGATGCCGACAGTGGCAGTCGCCTGACAATAGCATCGGTAATTTCGCCATAATCATATCGTATTGTCGATCCCACAACGGCGCTCGGCGTGTTGGGCGCCGTCGAAAGAAGAGTTAATGCCTGTAGATTCCCTGCAAAAACAGGAGCAGCGGGCCGCCGGAGCCGTAACGGTCGAGGTCAAGAACCCGGAGCACGAGACCGACGACGAGACCGACGTCGATGCGAAGCTCGAAAAGGATCTGTCCGACAAGTCCGCTGGTCGTCCCGGAGTTTGAAACTCTTGCGCGATTACGACCCAGCGGAATAATAGTTTCGCGCAATCCGCGTTGCCCCATTAGCGACGGAGGAGGACAAGTTGACGAAGAGGTACGTGATTATCGGCACGATCTTATTACTCTCGACCTCAGGGGCGATGGCACAGATGCGGCCCGGCGCGCGGGCGGTCTTGCAGGCATGCAAGCCTGATATTGCGCGCTTCTGCAGTCAGGTCCCGCCCGGCGAGGGCCGTATCAAGGCCTGCATGAAGGAGCACCTCCCCGAGCTTTCAGAGCCCTGCAAAGAAGGACTCTTCCAGGCTTGGCTGCGGCAATGAGGATCTGAGCCTCGGCATGGGCACGTTCACGCGCGAGCGGGGGCTCGCCGCCCGGCAACAATGAGGGGAAATCAATGTCCACGCGCATTTCGTCGATTATCGGGGCGAACGGACGGACCCGCTGGGCACTGGCGCGCCTTGTCATAATCTTGGCTGCGGTTGGTGTGGAAGAGCGTCCGGCTGTAGCGCAGGACATGACCACTCCGAGCGGGTACCAGTTCTTTGTCACGCCCTATCTGTGGATGGCAAGCATCCACGCAACTACAAAGACACCACTGGCGCTCGTGCCCGAAGTGAATTCCAACGTCAGTTTCATCGATCTCCTCGGACACCTCGACGGGGCTCCGTTCATGGGTTCGGCAGAAGTTCGCTACGGGCAGCTCGGGTTTCTCGCCGGCTACCTCCACCTGCCGGTGAGCACCAGCATCACCACCCATAACATCTTTTTTCAGGGCGGAACCGCCGAGCTGGCGGCGAATGCCGGCTCTGGGATCGCTCTCTACCGCGTGCTCGAGGACCCGGTGCAGTACGCCGATGCCGGCCTTGGATTTCGTGCCTGGGGGTTCTCGTCGGACCTGGGCCTCAACCCAGGGCTCCTCCAGGGCGTATCCGTCTCCCGCTCCGCTGGCTGGACCGATCCGCTGATCGCCGCGCGCTATTACCGGGACCTCGGTAACGGCTTCGGGCTGACTGCGTATGGCGATTTCGGCGGTTTCGGGGTCGGCGCGCATGTCGATTGGCAGGTGCTCGGCACGATTGACTACTTCCCCAAACCATGGCTGAACATCCAGCTCGGCTATCGCAGTCTCAATTTCAATATTACGGGAAGCGAAGGCAGGTTTGGCTTCGATGTCCATATGAGGGGGCCGATCATTGCCGGCACTTTCCGCTTTTAGCGTTCCGTTGCTCGCGCCTAGGACCCGCTGGTAAAAAAAAAGACCCATCCGGCGCGAGGAGCGGCAACATGCTGACACGAGCACCCTTTTTGAACACCGCCTACGGCGCGTACCACCATCGCGATCGGCCCCCGGCAGACAAAGAGCTCACCCGTGTCGGGCCGGGGACACCATGCGGCGAGTACCTGCGGCGCTTCTGGCAGCCGGTCATTCTCTCCGAGGAATTGGGCGATCTGCCGCGGCGGCTGCGCATCCTGGGCGAGGATCTCGTCGCCTTTCGTGACCGCGGCGGCGCGGTGGGCCTGTTGGAGCTGCACTGCCCGCATCGCGGCACGTCGCTCGAGTTCGGCCTGATTTCCGAGCGAGGCATCCGCTGCTGCTATCACGGCTGGTTGTTCGGCGTCGACGGCACGATCCTCGAGACACCGGGAGAGGGAGCGGACAGCACCCTGAAGGATCGGCTCTTCCACGGCGCCTACCCGGTGCAGGAGTACCAGGGCTTGGTCTTTGCCTATATGGGCCCGCCGGAGCAACAGCCTGATTTTCCGATCCTCGACACCTTCGACCTGCCCGGCTACCGACTCATTGCCCGCGCGCCGGTGATGTGGGAGTGCAATTGGTTGCAGGTGAAGGAAAACAGCATGGACCCGGCGCACCTCGCCTTCCTGCACACGCTTCCGGGCAGCCAGGGGTTCACCGAGGATCTCGGCGCGCTCGGCGAGTGGGATTGGATGGAGACCCCGGCCGGCATGGTCTACATCGATACCCGGCGGCAAGGCGACCGCGTCTGGGTCCGGGTGGCCGATTTCATTCCGCCCAATATACACCAGTTCCCGCCCAACGCCGACCCGATGGCCAAGCGCACGACGATCAACCGCCCGATGGCGACGACCTGGGCGGTGCCGCTCGATGACACGCACACGATGCAGATCGGCTATTACCGCGCGCCCGAGAGGCAGGAGACGCGCCGCGGCCCGGGTTTCGGGCAGGACGCGAGCCGGTCCTACGAAGAACGGCAGCGCGTGCCCGGCGATTACGACGCGCAAACGAGCATTCACGGCGGCGTTGCGCGGCACGGCCTGGAACATCTCGCCTCGACCGACCGCGGTGTCACGATGCTCCGCAACATGATCCGCGCGGGCATCCGTGCCGTGCAGAACGGCGAGGATCTGCGGCTCGATGCACAATGCAACGGCGGCGCCATCGTCACTTACGCGCACGACAGGGTCGTCTCGGGCATTCCAGCGGCTCCGACCTCAGAGGAGGACAGCCGGCTGTTGCGCGAGGTCGCCCGCGCCGTCGTCACTGAAATGGTGCGCAATGCGGGCGAGAACCCGAGTTGAAAGGCCGAGCCGCGCAGGCCGGATTTATCGCGCTCGCAGGCGGTACCAGGGGTGCGGCTGGCCGGGTGTTTTCCCCGCAACGTGTAGACCGAGGTGCGGGCAGTGAAGAACAGCGTCTTCAGGTCGGGGCCGCCGAAGCACAGATTAGCCGGGATCTCGGGCGTGCGAATGATGCCGAGCCGCCTGCCGTCTGGCGCGAAGACCCAGGTACCGCCGGGGCCGGTGCAATAGACCCGGCCCTCGACATCGACCTTCATGCCGTCGGGGACCCCATCGGTTTCCTCTGACGACATGTCGGCGAATATGCGTCGGCGCACCATGTTGCCCGCGCTGTCGAGCTCGATCGCATGGATGTACTGGGCGTGGCGCGTATTGGCGATGTAGAGGACGCGCTCGTCAGGCGAGAAGGCGAGCCCGTTCGGGTATTCGAACTCGGCGACGAGGCGGCTCGTCCCGTCGGGCTTGACGGCGTAAACCCCGGAATGCGGAAGCTCCTTGTCGGCGAGTGGCACGCGCAGCCCGGGGTCGGTGAACCAGATGCTGCCATCCGATTTGCAGACGACGTCGTTGGGCCGGTTGATCCGCTTGCCCTCGTAGCGGTCCATCACGACCTCGGTGTGGCTCTCGTCGGACCATCGGGTGACGCGGCGGTTGCCGCCCTCGCAGATGACGAGCCTTCCTTGCAGATCAAAGGTCGTGCCGTTACCTTCACCGGTTCCGGTGCGCACGGTTTCGGGCGCTTGTCCCAACCGCAGCCGATAGAACACGCTGCTGCGGACATCGGCGAAATAATAATAGCCATCGGGATGCCACAGCGGGCCTTCAGTGAAGACAAACCCTGTCGCCGGGCGTTCCGCGGTCGTCGTTTCCAGGATGGTATCGAGTCCGGCCATCTTGTCCCCTCCCATCAAAAAATGCCTTCAAGCGAGAGGCTACTCCCGACCCGGGGATGGTGTCTATTTTCCGACCCGTGCACAGCGCATTGGAGGGATGCGATGATGAAATGGCGCATCGGCGAGGTTACGATCACCAAGCTCGTCGAGCTGGAAGCCACCGGAGGCAGCCGGTTCATCCTGCCGCAGGCGACCCCCGAGGCGATCCTCCCGATCGAATGGCTCCAGCCCGATTTCGCCGACGAGCACGGGCGGCTCAAGATGAGCATTCACGCGCTCCTCGTCGAGACCCCGGGCCGACGCATCATTGTCGACACCTGTCTCGGCAACGACAAGGAAAACCGGCGTATCCCCAGTTGGAACAAATTGCAGACGAGCTTTCTCGCCGATCTGGCGGCGGCCGGATATGCGCGCGAGACGATCGACACCGTCGTCTGTACGCATCTCCATGTCGATCACGTCGGCTGGAACACGATGCTGATCGACGGCCGGTGGGTCCCGACGTTCCCCAATGCGCGCTACCTGATGGGTGGTGTCGAATTCGGGTACTGGACCAGTCGCCGCGAGCGTGAGGATATGGCGGTCGTGCTTGCCGACTCGGTGATGCCGGTGTGGGAAGCGGGGCTCGTCGACCTCGTCGAGACAGATTACTACATCTGCGACGAGGTCAGCCTCGTGCCGACCCTGGGCCATACACCCGGTCATGTCAGCGTGCGGATCGTCTCGCAAGGCGAAGAAGCACTGATCACCGGCGATTTCATGCACCATCCCTGCCAGATTGCGCGCCCGGAGTGGTCATCGACCGCGGACAGCGACCCGGCTGAGGCGCGCCTAACGCGCGAGGGGACGTTGACCCGCGTCGCCGATGCCCCGATCCTCGTCATCGGCACGCATTTCGCGGGCCGCACCGCCGGTCGTATCCTGCACGATGGCGAGGCATTCCGCTTGGAGTGAGAGAATGGGTGAGCGCGTCTTCGACGGCCTCAAGGTGATCGACTGTGCGAGCTTCATCGCCGGCCCTGCCGCGGCGACGGTGATGTCGGATTTCGGTGCCGCGGTCGTCAAGATCGAGCCGCCGGGTATGGGCGACCCCTACCGGCGGCGAGCGACACCGTCGATGGGGCCGGGGCTCGCAGGCAACCCCGGTTTTGTGCTCGACAGCCGCAACAAAAAGAGCCTGGCGCTCGATCTTCGCGTGCCGACTGGGCAGGCGGTGCTGCGCCGGCTGGCCGCCCAGGCCGATGTTTTCATCACCAATTATCCGCCGCCGGTGCGCCGGCGGCTCAAGATCACCTATGACGATCTGGCGCCGCTCAACGGTCGTCTGATCTACGCTTCCTTCAGCGGCTATGGCGAGACCGGGCCGGAGGCCGACAAGCCTGGCTTCGATGCGACGGCGTGGTGGGCGCGCACCGGCCTGATGCATCTCGTGCGCGCCGGCGAGGAGGCGACACCGGCGCGGTCGTTACCGGGGATGGGCGACCATCCTTCGGCGATGGCGACCTATGGCGCGATCGTCACCGCGCTCTATCAGCGCGAGCGCACCGGCAAGGGCGGCTATGTCGGCTCCTCGCTATTGGCCAACGGTCTCTGGGCCAATGGCTGCTCGGTGCAGGCAGCGTTGTGCGGCGAGAAAGTCGTGCCGCAGCCGCCGCGCGAGCGCGGCCTCAATGCCCTCAGAGTTCATTACCGGTGCCGCGATGGCCACTGGCTGTTGCTGTCGGTCGCGCCCGACGAGTGGCGTTGGGAGAAATTCACGGAATGCCTCGGCGCGGGCGCACTCGACGAGCCGCGCTTTGCGACGCAGGAGGGCCGTGAAGCCAATGCGCGCGAGCTGATCGCTATTCTCGACGGGGTTTTTGCGACAAAGGATTTCACCGAATGGCGCTCGATCCTCGAAGCCGCCGGGATCATTTTCGGCATTGTCTCCAAGATGGAGGATATTCCCGAAGACCCTCAGATGCTTGCCAGCGAGGCCCTGGTGCCGTTCGAAGGTCAGCAAACGCTGACGGTCAACAGCCCGTTCTGGATCACTGGTCAGGACAAGGTGAAGCCGCGGCGCGCCCCCAATGTCGGCGAGCACAGCGACGAGGTATTGCGCGAAGCAGGCTATTCCGATGCCGAGATCGACGAGCTGCGCGTCGAAGGCGTGGTCGCCTGAGCTTCTGTGGAAAGGAGCCGATCTCGTTCCCGAGACCGGCTCCTGGACATGTCGGTTTACTAGAACTTGAACAGATCCATTAGATCACCGATCGCCGGCCCATTCGTCGGCTTGTAAGGGTCTGCCCCGGTGGTCGGGTTCGGCAGATTGTCGCGGCTGCGTCCGGTGATCGGCGGCACATTCCAGTTCGCCTCGATGAATTTCAATATCGAGACGTGGTCGGTGTAGGTGTGCGAGATGTGACCGCCAGTGCTATAATTCGACACCACGATCAGCGGAATGCGGGTCCCGTCGCCGAAATAGTCGAGCGGCTGCACGTAACCCGAGTCATAGTAACCACCGCCCTCATCCATCGTGATGAAGATAGCCGTATTGCCGGCCAGCGTGCTGTTCGCCTGGGTCCGATCGACGATCTTCTTGGCAAAGCCTTCGATCAGGTTGACCTTTGACGATGCCGGATGGCCATCGAGATTGCCGTCCGGTTTGACAAACGATACTGCTGGCAGGTTGCAGCTTTGCGCGCTGCAACTAATCAGGTCGGCATAGAGGTTGGTCGTGTCCTGCACCGCCGTCTGCCGCACTGCCGGGTTTGTCATGATCGAGGTCGAGTACTGGAAGAAGTTGCAGATGTTGCAGTACGAATCCTGCGGGTTGTAGGCGAACGGATTGGCGAGGTAGGCGTTGAACTGATCGCCGAAATAGGCAAACGTTACATCTTTTTTTAGAAGAGCATCGCCGATATTCGGGAGGCTCGAGGGTGGAATAGTGAAGACGGTGTTTTGCGGATTGTTGATTTGCGCGTAGGCGTCGGTTCCGTCACCGAAATAGCCTGGATTATAGTTGTTGAGCAGATAGTAATGCCCCTCCTGGCAATTCGGTTTGACGTTGGCCGATTTGAGATAGGAGAGGATCGCCGCTACCCCCGGCGCCGACGGATTGGCGCAATTGGTGTAGCTGCCGCCGCCATAGGGTCTGCCGTTAGAATCGGTGTTGCCATAGCCGTCTTGTATATACCAATTATTGGTCCGCGGGGTCTGCAGCGGGTTGGGATTTTCGATCTCGTGGACGATCCCAGCGGTGCTGCCGGTCCCAACGCTCTGGTTGTGCGGCGGTGTTAATGGATTGCCGTTACCATCGCTGAACCAGATCGCGTCGCCAGTGCCGAGCATGATATGGTTGGCGCCGGTGCCGCCGTTCACCGATTGGTGAAAATTGTCACTCATCGCATAGGCGTCGGCGAGCTGCTTGAAATAGGGGACGTCTCCTTGTTGGATGTTGTAAAAGCCCATCGCTGTGGCGCCCTCTACGTAGCCGCGCTCAGTAAAACCGGAATTACTGGAGGGCGGCTTGCCGTTGCTGCCCGCGCCGACCGTGGCTTCGACCCATGGAAACAGATCGTTTAGGCAACCGGCGGCGGTGCTGCAGTCGGTCTGCTGCCACATCTGGTAAAAGCGATGCACCGGGCTCTCGGCGTAGTCGTCGGCGGTCAGAAACTGACCATTGGGGTTGTTGCTGTTGGTCAGCTGGTACGGACCCGGCGGCAGGTGGTTGACGTCGTTGCCGTTGTAATAGATCCGAGTGTCCGGCTGGCCGACGATGGAGGCGGGGACCGTACCTGTCGTCAAAAATTGATAGTAATCTGTCGGCAGGCCGTTTTCGAAGGTTTGAGCCTCCTCGACAGTTGAAAATGGCGGCGGGCCGCCATTGGCGATCGGCGCTGGCAAGGTGCTGTATGGGGTGGATTTGGTGGGGTTGATTTGATAAGTCGTGTAGTTCTGCGCCTTATACTGGGTGGCGTTCGTGTAGTTCGGTCCCGGAGTGCCGTCGGAGTTGATGATTTTCTGTGACAGAAGGTTCAGCACAGTCTCATTACCGTTGACCGGCTGATAGGTCGCGAACAAGTGATCGAAGGTGCGGTTCTCGCCAATGATGACGATGACGTGTTTGATCGGCGTCGTCGTATTGTTGTCATTGGTGTTGCTCTCTCCGGCAGCGTTGGCGATCGGCGCAAGGGCATTGATTGCCATTGCACAGACCGCGACACCACATAACAGTTTGCGCTTAGCCAGATGTCTGGTTCGCATGGTTCACCTCCAATGGAGTTGGTTGATGCTGCACATTGGACCGACAGCGCGATCGTACGCTGCCGGTCAGTGCCCGTTTAGCCGCGCCGGTGATGTCTGACGTCAGCTCTTGCGAGCAAAATCGAACATGTCGAACAGATCACCGATTGCGGGGCTGTTCACCGGCACGTAAGGGTTGTCTTTATTGGTTCGAGGGTTCGGCAGATTGTCGCGGCTGCGGCCGGTGAGCGGCAGCAGGTGCCAATTACGCTCGATGAATTTGAGGATCGAGGCGTGGTCAGCGTAGCTGTGTACGACATGCCCGCCCTTCGAGTAGGGCGAAACCACGACAAGCGGAATACGCGGCCCGTCGCCAAAGAAATCCAGAGGTTGGATGAAGCCGCTGTCGTAATAGCCGCCGCCTTCATCAAACGTGATGAAGAGCGCCGTTTCGGCCTTCAGCTCGGGATTGCCGTCGAGGGTGTTGAGGATCTTTTGCAGCATGCCTTCGAGAAGAATGACTTTCGAGGATGCAGGATGACCGTCGAGCAGACCATCGGGCTTCACGAATGACACCGCCGGCAAGGTGCCGTTGCCCACCGCCGCATAGAAATCCGTGGCGTCCTTAATGTGCGCCGCTCGCTGGGTTGCATCCCCCATGATCGACGACGCGTAGGATTCAAAATTGCAGATCTGGCAATAGGTCTGACCGATGGCATATGCCGGGTTCGTCGGGTCATTGGCGAGATTGACGGCGGCATTGTAGGCACCGCCGTAATAGGCCCAGGAGATGCTCTTCTCATTGAGAGCATCACCAATCGTGCGCACGCTGCTCGGCGGAATCGATCCTCCGGTTTGAATGCCGGCGGTGTCGATCTGCCCATTCGGCAAGAAACCGGGGTTCGTGTTATTGAGCATGTAGTAGTGTTCGGTGTCGCAATTCACCTCGACGGGATAAGGCAGGGAATCGAGGTACTGTACGATTGGCAATACTCCAGGGGCGTTGAACACATCCGAACAATTGCTGAAACGTACGTCGGCAGTGTATTGGTTGTTGGTCCCGGTTTTTGGATTGGGGTTGGCGATTTGTGTTTCTGGCGGCGTTGTCGGATTGCCGTTACCGTCGCTCCAGTAGATGTCGTCGCCAGTGCCGAGAAAGACATGCTGTATACCGGTGCCGCCTTGACCCGGCTGATGGTAGTTGTCGCTGATCGTGTACTCGTCGGCTAGCTTTTTGAAGAGCGGGGCGTCCTCGTCTTGCATATTGTAGAACGCCATCGAGGTGCCGCCACCGTGGTCTGCGGTGGGGCCGCCATAAGTCGTCATGACAAACGGGTAGAGATCGTTGAGGCAACCTGTCGGATTGTCCTTTGAGAAATTTTGAGGACCGCAGTCGGATTGCTGCCACATCTGGTAAAAGCGATGGGCCGTATCCCCGGTATAGGTATCATAGAGGAGATTGGGACCGGTCAGCTGAAAGGGTCCATTCGGCAACGCGGCATAATTCACAATCCGCGTATCGGGTGCGCCGCTGGTGACTGCCGCGCCGGTAGCGCCTGTGGTGAGCAGAAAGAGGTCGTCGGGTTCCAGGGACGGCTCGATCGCCGCCAACTGTGCGTCAGTAAGTCCGGTGAAGGGCGGCGATGTCATCCTCGGCTGGTTCGGCGCGCCGCCCAGTGTCGGGGCGGGAAGAGTCGTGTAGGCTGTCTTGTTATTACTGTCGACGCCGATGAAATAACTCGTCTGACCCGATGTCGTGAACTGCTTTGCTGCGGCGAAATTCGGCCCGGGTGAGCCGTCTGGACCTACGATACCTTCCGACAGCAGGTTCAGGATCGTATCGCCGCTTTTTGGCAAATAAGTCCCGTAGAGGTGATCGAAGCTGCGGTTCTCGCCGATGACGACGATGACGTGCTTGATCGGCGTTGCAGTTTTTACCCGATCCGTCGCGGCATCCGGATCGGCGCTGTGCACAGGCGCGGCAATGGTTGCGCCGAGCAGCGCCACCCCGGATACAATGGCAGCGTTGCGGCAGCGGCGACTGCGCCGGCCGACAGATCCCGATTGCATTCTTCCCCCTGAGTGATTGTGTCGGAAGCGCGGCAAAATTAACGGATTGCCAGTGACGCTTTCGTGACCGCACCGTGACAGAACGGTTAATGATTACTTTCGGTGCATCCGCTGGCCGTCCGCGGTAAAATGAACGCGCTGACAGCCCAGGGAGGACAGATCGATGCCGACGAGCGTCAGAGAGATGCTGGCCGAGGCCAATGCCGCGGTGCCGCGGCTCAATCCAGCCGAAGTTCGCGACATGATCGGCAAAGGGAATGTGCTGATCGTCGATGTTCGTGACGCCCCCGAGCTCGCCGCCGGCGGCAAGCTCAAGGGCGCGGTCAATGCGTCACGCGGTATGCTCGAATTCCGTGCCGATCCCGAGAGCCCGTCTCACGATCCCGCTTTTCAACGAGACAAAACGGTCCTTGTCTACTGCGGGTCGGGCGGCCGCGCCGCGCTGAGTGGCAAGACCCTGAAGGACCTCGGCTACCAGTCGGTCTACAACGCCGGCGGCTTCAAGGAGCTGGCCGACGCCGGGCTCGAAACCGAACCGGTGTGAGGGCTTACGTCAGCTGTCGATGACGGCAACAGCCTCGATCTCGATCATCGCGTCGGGGTCGGCAAGGCGACTGATCTGGACCGTCGTACTGGTCGGCGTGGCGGGCCCGAAATAGCGTCGCCGCATGTCGCCGTGCTTCGAGAATTCCTCGTAGTCGGTGACAAAGGTATTGGTCTTGACGATGTCGGCAAGGGTGGCGCCGGCGGCTTCGAGACAGGCCTTGATGTTCTCGCCGACCTGCTGGATCTGTGCCCGCATGTCGCCCTTTCCGACGCAGTTGCCATTGGCGTCGCGGGCGAGCTGCCCGGCGACAAAAACCATTTTCCCGGTGCCGCTGACCGTGACGACGTGCGTATAGGCCGGGTGACCGGCCCGCATCGCGATATGGAGGCCTTGCGGCTGGATCTTTTCGCGTTTGATCGCCATTGCGTTCCCTTTCCGTATAATGCGGACGCGATGATACGCCGAGAGCGAGGCCGTCGATGACCCAAATCACATTGCGCCACGGGATCTTTCTGCCGCCGTTCCATCCGATGGAGGAGAACCCGACGGCCTGCCTCGACCGCGACCTCGAACTGATGGTATGGCTCGACCGGCTCGGCTTTCACGAGGCGTGGATCGGCGAGCACCACTCCGCCGGTTTCGAGATCATCGGCTCGCCCGAGATCTTCATTGCGATCGCCGCCGAGCGCACCAAATTCATTCGCTTCGGCACCGGCGTCATCTCATTGCCGTACCATAATCCGCTGATGGTCGCGGACCGCATCGTGCAGCTCGACCATCATACGCGCGGCCGCGTCATGTTTGGCGCCGGGCCGGGGCTGCTCGCCTCAGACGCGCTGATGCTCGGCATCGACCCGATGACGCAGCGCGACCGCATGGCCGAGGGCATCGACGTGATATTGCGCTTGTTCCGCGGCGAGACCGTGACCGAGAGAACGGACTGGTACACGCTCGTGGGCGCCAAACTGCACCTGCCGCCTCACACGAAGCCCTATCCCGAGACCGCGGTCGTCAGCGCCGTCACACCCTCCGGCGGCCGGCTCGCCGGCAAATACGACCTGAGCATGATCTGCGTTGCCGCCACCAACCCCTTCGGCTACGACGCGCTCGCCAGCAACTGGCAGATCGCCTGCGACATCGCCGCTGAGCACGGCCGCCAGATGGATCCGGCGCGGCTGCGCCTCGTCGGCCCGATGCACCTCGCCGAGACCCGCGAAAATGCCTTTGCCAACGCCCGCTTCGGCTTCGAGAAATATTTGAATTACCTCAACAACAACCAGCGGCGCTTTATTGTGCCGGCTGGTGCAGACCCGCTCGAATGGTTTGTCGAGAACAATTATGGCGTCGTCGGCACCCCCGCCGACGCGATCACATTGATCGAGCGATTGCAGGCGAAACAGGGTGAGTTCGGCGTCTTCCTGCACCAGGCCCACAACTGGGCCGATTGGGAAGAGACCAAGCGCTCTTACGAACTCTACGCCCGCTACGTGATGCCGCATTTCAGCCGCGACAATCGCCCGCGCATCGACTCCTACGACTGGTGCACCGAGCACCGCGACGAGCTCAGCGAAAAGCGCTCGGCCGCCGCCCGCGCAATGTTCGACAAACACGAAGCCGAGCAGCGCGCCGCAATGAGCCGCCCGCCGCGCGGCCGCGAAGCGTGGTGAGACCATCATGGGGCAGGTTACGCCCAAACAGATCCCTGGGCGCCCTTTAGCGGCCAAGCCGCAAGATTGGGCACCCGCCAACTGGGATTGCGGATACCGCGCGGCCGGTCATGTGGGTTGCCGGGGCTTCCCTTGGTGAAGCCCTCGCGCGCATGCGCGCGAGGCACAAAAGGATCAGGACCAAGTTGTTGATATCCCTCGATTCCGGATCTCGAAAACAGGGGAAAACAGGAGGGCGAGGACGCATCGGTGGGAAGGTCCGGCATCAGCGGGGCTCCGGGGTAAGCGGGCCAGCGTCATATGGTTCATCGTTTGTTCTGATTCCTCCGATGCGACGGTTCGTCGCATTCGGGCTGTCCGGGCAAATGTCCGACCCTCCGGCCCCTAACCTCGATCGCCTCGTGCTGCTTATTAAAAATACGACTTGTTCACCTCTTACCATTTGTTAACTTCTGCGCTCAAACTGTAAACACCCCGTAACAGTTCTTGACAATTTTAGCCGACTTCCACCTTGTTGCGGTGCCAAGTGCCGTCGCCTCGATCCGGCGCTTGCTCGCGCGGGCTGAAGCAATACTGGAGGGAGGGGTTCGATGAAGTTCGCGGCTAGCTGTAGCATTCATCAGGACAAATTGATGCAGCCCTGCACGAGGTGGGCCCCAATATCGCTGCAGAAACGAACGAATGCCGGCTACGGCCTGAAGATCATCGGTTACTGGGGCGATCTGGCAGCACGCGCCAGCGTCATGATTTTCTGGATTTTTGCGCTCTCAATTCTCATCGCCCCACGAGTAGCGTGCGCTGCAACTTGGCAAGCCACTGTCGGGTCTCAGAGCACCGACAAGGGAATACAGGCGCTGGCTTTCCTGCCCAATGAGTTGTGGATTCACGCCGGCGACAGCATCACCTGGACCTTTCCCTCCCACGAGATTCACACAGTGACATTCTTACAACAAGATACCGACCCCCAGCAGCTCCGGCCTAATCGCCCAGGTGCCCCCGGAGGGGGTTGTCCAGGGACGACGGCCAGTCCTTCCAGCTTCGATGGCTCAACCTGCGTGACCTCCGGCGACGATTTGTTTGTGGATGGGGCCACCTACACCGTGACATTTCCAACGGCCGGTAACTTCAAGCTCGTCTGTCTGGTGCATAACAACATGACAGGTGTTGTGCATGTGCTCGCTTCAAAGGAGAAGCTGCCCCATAAGCAAGCCTTCTATGACGATCAGGCGCATAAGCGGCAAACCGAGTTGCTTTCGGATGGCGCTGGCTTGGAGGATCAGGCAACGGCGACAGAACAGGAGCGCGAAGGCGAGCACCAACAGGGAAGCGAGAAGAGTCAGGGTTCCAAAGATGCGGTGACCGTCGGCATCGGGGAGATCGTGGCCACGGGAGGAGGCTCCGATACTGTGTCGGTCATGCGCTTCCTGCAGGGTTCGATCTACGTCCGCGTCGGGGACACGGTCGCGTGGACAAACTTGGATCCGGTGACGCCGCACACCGTCACATTCGGGTTCCCGATCGAGCCTGCGCCGCCTCAGCCTCCTGCTCCCGCGGGCGTGGTGACTCTGGATAGCGACGGAGCTAGGCATGCGGATGTAAACTCGCCCACCGAAGACGTGCACTCAGGTTTTCTTGTCGCGGCGCTTCAAGACAGGGGCCCGCCCCCGCCACCGGCCGCGTCGCCGCCACCCCCCGCCTTCGCACCCCTGCCGCAGTCGCCGCTGACCGTGACGCGCTTCCGGGTAACATTCACCAAGCCCGGGATCTTCAATTACAGATGCATTCTCCACGACGACCTTGGCATGACCGGGCAGGTGATTGTTCGCCGGTAGGGGCCCGCGGCGCAGATCTCGGCTCAGCGTGTATGAATGACGCTGCGATTTCTCTTCGGATGCTTTGTCATCCCGGCATTCTTGTTTGGGATTGTTGACCAACAGGCGGTAGCGGCAGGGCCACAAGAGGGGCCTGCCCTACCCCAGGCGGGCCGTGCGGCGGTAACATACCACGGCGGACTCGTAACCCCGCCGCTGCCGAAACCAAAATTCACGCTAGTCGACACCTCTGGCGCATCGTTTGATTTCTGGTCGGGGACCCAGAGGTATGTCACGCTGCTCTTTTTCGGCTACACTCATTGTCCCGATGAGTGTCCACTCCACATGGCCAATATCGCGACCAGCCTACAACAGCTGCCCGCCCAGGTCGGGGAGCAAGTCAAGGTCGTGTTTGTCACCACTGATCCCGCTAGGGACAGCGGTGCCGTACTGCGTGCCTGGCTGGATAATTTCGACGCACGTTTTATCGGTCTGACAGGCAGTGAAGCCGCCGTCGCAGCAGCCCAGCGCGCCGCATATATACCTCCGGCCAGCAAGACGGCGCATACCGACCACAATTATGGAATGAATCACGCGTCTTTTGTGCTGGCCTACACAAAAGATAATCTGGCTCATGTGATCTATCCTGGCGGGGTGACCTCCACGGACTGGGCAGAAGATTTGCCCTTCCTCGTTAGGGAGACGTGGTCGAACCGCTAAGACTGTTCTCAGACTGCCTCCATCGTTACACGCCCGCCACCGGCGTTCTACTCGCCTTGGCTTCGGCGTTGCCTATAGCTCGATTGCGACCGGGACTGCTACGGCGGCAGCAGCAGCGGCGGTCGACAAGCTGCTCCAGTTCGCCGCAGGCGTGCGCGGGGCTGACGCTAATCAGAAGGGACTTTGCTTCCGGTGCGCGGAGCTTGGCGGTTTGGCGCCGGCAATCGCTTAGAGTGCGGGGGAAATTACCAGATCACTGCGCGGTGGTACCGCCGTCGACAACGAGGCCGGCGCCGGTCATGAAACCGGCATCGTCGGAGGCGAGAAAGACGATGCCCTTGGCAATGTCGGTAACCGTGCCCAGGCGGCCGATCGGGAGCCGCTCGAGCGACTGCCGGCGGGCCGCGTCGAGATCGTTCGTGCCGAGCTCCTGCGCCCGGCTTGCGAAGACTTGAGCGCCCATATCGGTCTCGATCAGGCCGGGGTGGATCGAGTTGACGCGGATCTTGTAACCCTTGCGCGCAAATTCGAGCGCCGCCGACTTCGTGAACAGCGCTACCCCGCCCTTGGTCATCGAATAGAGCGGATCGCTGGGCGACCCGACGATCCCGGCGACCGACGAGAGATTGACGATCGCGCTGCCGAGCGGGCTGCGGGCTGCGCTGTCGCGCAATGCCGGCAACGCCAGTTTGGTGCCGAGAAAGACGCCGGTCAAGTTGACCGCGCAGAGCCGATGCCAGTCGGCGAGCGTCGCCTCTTCGATGTTCAGGCCGAGATACACGCCGGCGTTGTTGACGAGAATGTCGAGGGCGCCAAAACGGCCGGTCACGGCCGTGATCGCTGCGGTCCATTCCTCCTCGCGGGTGACGTCCAGATGTGTGTAAGTGACCTCGCCACTGATGTTCTCGAGCGCGCGCACGGTCTCGCGCCCGCGCTCGTCGAGCACGTCGGCGACGGCGACTTTGGCACCAGCTTCGACCATCAGTCGCGCGGTCTCTGCGCCGATCCCGCGCGCCGCTCCGGAAATCAATGCGACTTTGCCATCGAGCCGGTTCATCGCCGCTCCTCCTTCTCGCTGTCGGGGACGCCGGCTTCGAGTTCCTCGAGCCAGACTTTGGCGGTGGCGTCGGAAGGGGCGCGCCAGTCGCCCCGCGGCGACAGTGAGCCGCCCGACGAGATCTTGGGGCCATTGGGCAGGGCCGAGCGCTTGAATTGGCTGAGCTCGAAGAAGCGGTAAAGAAACACCCGCAGCCATTGCTTGATTTCGGGCAGGCGATACGCGCGCTTAGTCGCCTCGGGGATGTTGTCCGGCCAATGCCCACGCATTGGATCGCTCCAGGCATTCCACGAAAGGTAGGCGATCTTCGACGGACGAAAGCCGTAGCGCGTCGCGTAAAACAAGTTGAAATCCTGCAATGCATACGGTCCGACCACGCTTTCGGTCGACTGGATGATGCCGTCCGCTCCGGGCGGAACCAGCTCCGGCGAAATTTCTGTCGCCAGGATGTCGTAAAGGACTTTCGCGGTCTTCTCACCCAGCTCGCCCGAGGTCGCGACAAAGCGGATCAGATGCTGGATCAGGGTCTTGGCGACCGAGGCATTGGGGTTGTAGTGCGACATCTGATCGCCGACCCCGTAGGTGCACCAGCCAAGTCCGAGCTCTGAGAGGTCTCCGGTCCCGACCACCAGACCGCCATTGTGGTTGGCGAGCCGGAACAAATAGTCGGTACGCAACCCGGCCTGGACATTCTCGAAAGTGACATCATAGAGCGCTTCGCCGGTCGCCGAGGCGTGCCCGATGTCCTGCAGCAGCTGCCGCGCGGCCGGCCGGATGTCGATCTCGCCGCCGGTGACGCCGAGGGACCGCATCAGCCGCCACGCATTGGCCCTGGTCTTCTCGCTCGTCGCAAAACCGGGCAGCGTGTAGGCGAGTACGTTGCGGCGCGGTATCCCGAGGCGGTCCATCGCGCGGGCCGAGACGATCAGCGCCTGCGTCGAGTCGAGCCCGCCGGAGACGCCGATGATAAATTTTTTCAACCCCGTCGCGCTGAGGCGCTGGGCCAAACCCTGCACTTGGATGTTGTAAGCTTCGTAGCAATTCTCGCGCAGCATCGCCGGATCGGCCGGCACATATGGGAAGCGTTCGACGCCGCGGCGCAGTTCGAGAGGTTCCTCGGGCGCGGCGAAATCGAACGCGAGCGTCCGGAACGGCACGTAGTCGTCGCTGGTAGCGCGTGCATTGTCGCCGAAGGAATTCGTGCGCATTCGCTCCTGGCGGATGCGGCCGAGATCGACATCGGCGACCGCCATCTCCGGATCCGGCGAGAAACGCTCGGTCTCGGCGAGCAAGTCGCTGCATTCGAAAATGCCGGCTTGCCCATCCCAGGCGAGGTCGGTCGTCGACTCGCCGGCGCCGGCGGCGGAATAGGCATAGGCCGAGACGCAGCGGGCAGATTGCGACGCACATAAGAGGCGGCGCATTTCCGCCTTGCCGATCGTGATGTTGCTGGCCGAGAGATTGAGGAGGATTTCTGCCCCGGCCAGCGCCGCATCGGTGCTCGGCGGATGCGGCACCCACAAATCTTCGCAGATCTCGAGGTGAAACGTAAAAGCCGCTTTTCCGCGCGCAGCGAACAGCAGATCGCGGCCAAAGGCGACCCTGTGCCCGGCGATCTCGATCGCCTGACCGATGACGTCCTCGCCAGAGGTAAGTTGCCGCCGCTCGTAGAATTCGCGGTAATTCGGCAGGTACACCTTGGGAACGACGCCGAGCAGTTCTCCCCGGTGGATCGCCACGCCGCAATTGTAGAGGTGCCCGCGATGCCGCAACGGGGCCCCGACGACAAAAACCGGAAAGAGCTCCCGGCTCGCCGCCATGAGGCGGTCGATTTGCCGCTCGACCTCGTCGAGCATCGCATCCTGAAGCAACAGATCGTCGATCGCATAGGCCGAGAGCCCCAGCTCGGGGAACACCATCAATGCGATCCTCGATCTGTCGCCCTCGGCGAGGAGGCCCAGAACGTTGTCAGCGTTCTGCCGCGGGTCGGCGACTGCGACGTTCGGGACGCAGGCTCCGACGCGCAGAAACTCGTGGCTGTAGGGGGAAAAGAACGAAGTCATTGGTCGGCCCTCAGGACCTCGATCGGCCCGGCCGCAGCATCGCCCAGATCACGCCGACGATGCCGAATGCAGTCAGGCCGCCGAACACGACAGCTACAGTGTTGGCCGATCCGATCAGGCGGTCGCCGACATCGCCGACCGCGTCTCCAGCAAACAACAACATCGGCGCCCAGACGATTGCCGAAGTGAGATTGGCAAACCAGAAGCGGCCGCGCGGCATCCTCATGATGCCGGCGGCGAGCGGAATGACAGCCCTCACCGGGCCAAAAAAGCGGCCGATAAAAACACTCTTGCCGCCGTGTTTGCGAAAAAATCGGACGCCGCTCGGTAACAGCTCTGCATTGCGCGAGAACGGCCAGATCCGGGCGATCCCGCCGCCATAGCGGTGACCCAGCCAGAACGAAACCGAATCGCCGAGCACCGCGCCGACGACCGCCCCCGCCAGTACCGGCCAGTACGGCAACGAGCCTGCCGACATCAGCGTCCCTGCCACAATAAGTATCGAGGTGCCGGGGAACAGCAGGCTCACAAATACGAACGACTCGCCGAACGAGGTGATGAACATGACCGGGAAGGCCCAGCCCGCATTCGTCGCGATGAAATCTAGTGTGGGCTGAACGATGCTTTCCATGATCCCTCTATATAGGAGGCCGCAGGCGGCACAAACGGTATGGCGGTTCTAACGGCGAGAGCCGCCTCGCCATTACGGTTTTGGGAGGTTCGTTTAAAGTATATAACGGCGAAAAATTCGCTCGGACCGATGTCCTAAGCGCGATGCGTCCCGCTAGAGAGCGGCGGAGTTACGACAGTGCTGCAGCGCGGCGGTAGTTATGACGAGGTGTACGACAGCTTCCGGTGGGAGCCGCCCGAGCGTTTCAATATCGGGACGGCGGCATGCGACCGTCACGCCGACGGCGGCGGCCGGCTCGCGCTCATCTATGAGGCGCCGGATGGGTCCATCGTGCGGTTTACCTTTGATGATCTCAAGCGCCTGTCTAATAAGTGCGCCAATGCGTTGTCGGCTCTCGGCATCCGGGCTGGCGACCGAGTTGGTGTTTTGCTGCCACAGCGTCCGGAGACGGCGATTGCACATCTTGCGATCTACAAGCTCGGCGCTGTCGCGCTGCCGCTGTTCACGCAATTCGGCCCGGATGCGCTCGAGCATCGGCTCACCGACAGCGGCGCAACAGCACTGATCACCGACGGCGAGAATTTACCCAAGCTTTCCGCCGACCTGCCCGAGCTCGCGACGATCCTAGTCACCGACGGCGACAGCGCCGGCAACCCGCTGTTCTGGTCCACCCTGGAACGAGGGTCCGACGAGTTCTCTCCGCTTGCAACCGGCATCGACGACGCGGCGCTCGTCATCTACACCTCGGGGACGACCGGCAGGCCAAAGGGTGCTCTGCACGCCGCGCGCGTGCTGCTCGGTCACATCCCGGGGGTACAGCTGCCGCACGAATTCTTCCCCGCCCCGGGCGATCTTTACTGGACCCCGGCCGATTGGGCGTGGATCGGCGGGCTCCTCGATGTGCTGTTGCCAAGCCTTTATTTCGGCATCCCGGTGCTCGCGCACCGCGCACGCAAGTTCGAGCCCGAGGAAGCGTTCGCGTTGATGGCGCGGCACGGTGTTAGGAACGCCTTTCTGCCGCCGACGGCGCTCAAGATGATGCGGCAAGTGCCGTCGCCGCGGCGCTTCGGCCATCGGCTCCGCTCGGTGGCGAGTGGCGGCGAACCGCTCGGCGAGGACATCCTCGAGTGGGGTCGCGAAGCCTTCGGCCTCGACATCAACGAGTTCTATGGCCAGACCGAGGCCAATCTCCTTGTCGGCAATTGCGCTTCGCTGTTCCCAATCCGGCCGGGCTCGATGGGCCGGCCGATTCCCGGGCACCGGGTCGAGGTGGTATCGCCGGATGGCCGGCCACTGCCGGCCGGCGAGAGCGGGATTATCGCCGTCCGCCGGCCCGACCCGGTGATGTTCCTCGGCTATTGGAACAATCCGGAAGCCACCCGTGCGAAATTCGCCGGAGATTGGTGTCTGACCGGCGACGTGGCGGTCAAGGACGATGACGGATACATCTGGTATAAGGGGCGCGAAGACGATCTGATCTCGAGCGGCGGCTATCGTATCGGCCCGACCGATATCGAGGACTGCCTGATGAAGCATCCGGCGGTGGTGATGGCCGCTGTGGTCGGGGTCCCCGATCCGGTTCGCGGCGAAGTCGTCAAAGCCTTCGTCGTCCCGAAGCCCGAGATCGCGGCGGGTCCGGCACTCGCCAACGAGATCCGCGGGTTTGTCGGGCAGCGCCTCGCGCATTACCAGGCGCCGCGCGAGATCGTTTTCACCCCATCGCTGCCGCTCACCGCCACCGGGAAGATTGTGCGGCGCGAGCTTCGGACTCTAACAAACGTCTCGACCACAGAGACACAGGGGTCGCAGGGCAGAAAATAAAACTCCGGGACCTTTGTGTCTCTGTGTTAAAAAATTCGCGGAGGCTCCAGATGGCCACCCTCGACGCACGTCAAAAGGCCGGGCGCGTCGCCGAATTGTTCCGCCGACGTCGGCCCACCGAAGTATTGCCGCCAGAGCTGTATCCGTCGGCCCTCGACGAGGCTTACGCGATCCAGCGTATCTTTTGCGAGATCGAGGAGACGAGAGGCCGGGGCGCGATCATCGGCTACAAGATCGGTCTGACAACCCCGGTGATGCAGCAGTTCTGCGGCGTCGACGAACCCTGCTATGGCGCAATGTTCGCATCCGAGGTCCACCAAAGGCACGCCGAGATTTTTGCGCGCGATTATTGCCGGATCGGCGTCGAGACCGAGATCGCATTTCAGCTCGGCAATGATTTGCCGCAGGGCGGCGACCGGAGCCGGGTCGCCGCGGCGGTCGAGAGCACGATGGCGGCGATCGAGCTGATCGAGGATCTGCGCTTCGATTACCGGCGCCTCGATGCGGCGGCGCTGGTCGCTGGTAATGTATGGAACGCCGGGGCGGTGCTCGGCGCGCCGGTCTTAGAGTGGCGAGGGCTCGACCTCGCGAGGGTTACGGCGCGGCTCTCGATCAATGGCCGCGAGATCGGCTCCGGCAAGGGCGAAGATGTGATGGGCCATCCGCTCAACGCGCTCGCCTGGCTTGCCAGCAAGCTCGCCGCCGACGGCGCGCCGCTGCGCCGCGGGATGGTCGTGCTGACCGGCAGCATGGTCCCGATCCAATACCCGGCGGCAGGAGACCGAGTATTGGTCGAAGTTTCCAGCCTTGGCACCGCCGAACTCGTCGTGACGTGATACGGCGGGGCTAGTCGCGGACCGCTTGGAGGGTGCGATGTTTTGGGTTGTCGTAGCGATCCTCTATTTCGTGCTGGCGGCCGTAGCCCCGAATATTCTCGGGCTTTTCGTCAATCGCGCCCGACCGGATTTCCGCGCGCTTTCGCTGTCGCTGAGAGGCGTCTTTTTCGTGATCGCGTTGATTTGCCTGGCGGCGACCTCGTACGTCCACGTCGAGTCGGACGAGATTGCAGTGCTCAACAAGATTTACGGAACGACTTCGCTTCCGACCGAGCACATCGTCGCAACCAACGGCGAAAAAGGCCCACAGGCGGAGATCCTTACCCCGGGCTGGCATCCCTGGTTTCTCGTCAACGTAATTTATCAAGTCGAAAACAAAAAAATCGTTTCGATACCCTCCGGCAAATACGGGTTCCTGAACGCAAAGGACGGGGCACCGCTACGGCCCGACCAATACCTGGCCGACGCGTTTCCCGCCGAGCACGAGCTGGACATGCTCGACGCCGAGTATTTTCTTACCCACGGCGGTCAGCGCGGGCCGCAGACGACGATCCTGACGCCGGGCAGTTACCGCCTTAATACCTATCTCTGGGATCTGAGCATCTATAACGCCGTGGATGTCGCCGAAGGTTCTGTCGGCGTCGTCAAATCCAATGTCATCGCCGCCGTCAATTTCGGCAATATGCTCGCCGAAAGACCGAGCTC